>Ga0256840_1002651_pt1 | contig 15494 bp, 11 predicted proteins | sample 355202metaG_FD_185969 | JGI IMG/M metagenome (GOLD analysis project Ga0256840, IMG submission 185969) | Hydrothermal vent microbial communities from Mid Atlantic Ridge, Atlantic Ocean - 355-202 | ecosystem: Environmental > Aquatic > Marine > Hydrothermal vents | place: Atlantic Ocean: Mid... | reverse complement strand
CAATGGTATAGATAATGATTTTTTAAACGCAAATGCAAGTATTTTTTATCAAAAAGAAAGTAGTGCTTGGGGTTTTGAATTAAACGCATCTAACTTGTTAGATACCAAATTTAAGCAAAGTAATAGTCAAAGTGATTTTATAATTTCAGATTCTAAAACTTATATTTTACCTAGAGTTGTATTGTTTAAGATAATATATAAATTATAATTTACACCAATTCAATTTCAAAATGCGCTAAATAGATTTGAAATATTTTTATCTTTTCTCATGCTACTTCATTTAAAAGTAGAAACCTAAATTCGACCTAAACTTAAAATAGGTATAGTTCGAATTAAACTAATTTTTTTCAATATTTCTGGAGTGAATCCCTTACTGCCATTATTTTGGTACTATTGGTATTATTATAAAGAATTTTCAATTAATTGATTGCGATAAGCGGTTAACATTTTAGATTTAGAGATAAAACCATAATATTTTCCATTACGTAAGACAGGTAAATTCCAAGCATTACTTTTAGAAAATTTATTCATAATCATTTGCATGGAATCTCTGTTGTAAAAAATAACATCTGGAGCATTGTGCATTAAATCTCGTACAAACACTTTTTTATACATTTTTTTATTAAACATAATTTCTCGAATATCATCTAATAAAATAATACCTATTAAATACTGTTCTTCATTAATTACTGGAAATAAATTTCGTTTGGATTTAGCTACTGCTTTTTTGAGTAATTTGCCCAAACTCATGTCTGGTGTAACTGTAATAAAATCAAGTTCTACAATACGATCTTTTTCCATTTTCATAATGGCATTTTTATCCTTATCGTGTGTTAATAATTCGCCACGTTTAGCCAATTCTTCGGTATAAATAGAGTATGCAACAAAACGTTTTGTAAGGGCATACGAGATGGCAGAAACAATCATTAACGGAACAAATAGTTCGTAACCACCAGTAATTTCTGCAATTAAGAAAATAGCGGTTAGTGGCGCATGTAATACACCAGCCATAAGTCCAGTCATTCCAATTAAGGTAAAATTAGATTCCGATACATGAAACCCTAAACCGACATTATTAATAATTTTTGCAAATACATTACCAAGTGTACTTCCCATTACTAGCGTTGGAATAAAAATTCCTCCAATTCCACCAGCCGAAAATGTAACGGTCATCGCAATTGCTTTAAAAATAGTAATTCCGATAAGCAGTACGATAATTATCCAGATATTATTTTCAAAATCTTTAAAAAAAGGCACATTTCCAATGGCTTTGATATGATTTCCATTTAATAAATTATTGATTAGACCGTAGCCTTCTCCAAATAATGGCGGAATTAAAAATAAAAGAATACCGATAATAATACCACCAACCAACAATCTTTTTATAGGATTGCTAATTTTTTCAAAACGTCTTGTAATTAAAAAATACATTTTGGAAAAATATACCGAAGCAAAACCTGTTCCAATAGCTAATAAAATATAAAAACCAATATCTTTTATCTGAAAAACATCGGTTACATTAAAGTTAAATAACACATCTTGACCTCTAAAAAAATACGAAGTTACTACGGCAGAAATCGATGCTAATAATAATGGTACTAAGGACGAAAATGCCAAATCTAGACTAAATATTTCGACAGCAAAAATAATGGCAGCAATTGGAGCTTTAAACATACTTGCCATTGCTCCTGCAGATGCACAACCTATTAAAAGCATTCTTGTTTTAGCATCAATTCTAAAAAATTGAGCAAGGTTAGAACCTAAAGCAGCTCCTGTACTTACTGCAGGTCCTTGTAATCCTACCGAACCTCCAAAACCTGCTGTGATTGGTGCAGTTATTAAAGAAGCATACATTTTATAACGTTCCATAATTCCATTTTTTTTAGCAACCGCATAAAGTGTTGCAGGAATACCATGGTAGATTTTCTTTTTTATGAAATAGGTTTTAATTAAATATACGATAAATAATCCAATAATTGGAAAGATAAAATAGAAGGCATGGTGGTAGTTTTTTATAATTTCGCCTTCTAATAAAGTTTGAATTAAGTGTGTTAAATTTTTTAAAATTACCGAACCTAATCCAGCCAACAAACCAACCAAAATACTTAAAATATAAGTAAATTGTTGATTAGAGATATGTTTGTATCTCCATTTGTAGAATTTAGTTAGTATTTTTTTTTGACTGAATTTTGACATGTAGCTTTTGATAAAATCAAACAAGTATTTTTTCTTATATGAAATAATTATAATTTTTATATGATAATCAATTTCATTTCTTTTAAAATTTGGTGTTTAAGATAGTCTTTTTTATACGTTTTAAGTAATTCATAAAAATTTTTAATTGAATCACGATGAATACCTTTAGTTACGTTAGAATTAAAATCATTCCAATGAACACTTTTAGGATTTAATCCAATTATTGTTATCGCTAGTATTTTATTTGTCCAACCAGTGGTAGATGCTCTAAAGTCTAATTTATTAGTTATCCAGTCTTGAAAAGAATCTGGTTGCATGACACGAATTAGATTGTTATCGTGTAAGGCATGTATATATCCATTTAAATAAGTTGCTATACTTTTTAATGTAATATTTCTTGTCCACATTACGGTTCTATTTTTAATGTGTTTTAGAATATTATAACTAGAATAAATCATGTGATATTAGTAAAAATCACCCATTCTATGGTTCGAAGCCATTTAATGAGTAAGATTATCATTGTGTATTAACTTACAAATCTAATTTTAAAGAAAGCTCTTTTAACTGTGTATTATCAATCTTAGAAGGAGCATCAATCATGACATCTCTACCAGAATTATTTTTTGGAAAAGCAATAAAATCGCGAATGGTTTCTTGTCCGCCAAGAATTGCAACCAATCTATCTAAACCAAAAGCCAAACCACCATGAGGAGGAGCGCCATACGTAAAAGCATTCATTAAAAATCCAAATTGTTCTTGTGCTTCTTCTTTTGTAAAACCAAGGTAATCGAACATCATTTCTTGGGTTGCTTTATCGTGAATACGAATAGAACCGCCACCAATTTCGTTACCGTTTAAAACCATATCGTAAGCGTTAGCTCGTACTTTAGCAGGTTCGGTTTTTAGTAATTCAATATCTTCTGGTTTTGGTGAAGTAAACGGATGGTGCATGGCATGGAAACGTTCCGTATCTTCATCCCATTCTAACAATGGAAAATCTACAACCCATAACGGCGCAAATTTTTCAGGATTTCGCAAACCTAAAATTTCGGCTAATTCCATACGTAAAGCACTCATTTGAATACGTGTTTTATTTGCATCTCCAGAAAGCACTACAACTAAATCCCCTTTTTTGGCATTGGTAACTTCTGCCCATTTTGCTAAATCGTCTTGGTCGTAAAATTTATCTACGGACGATTTATAACTTCCATCCTCGTTACAACGAGCATAAACCATTCCTTTTGCTCCAACTTGCGGACGTCTAATCCAATCAATTAGTTTATCAATTTCTTTACGAGTAAATTTGTTTCCATTAGGAACGGCAATTCCTAAGACCAATTCTGCGGAATTAAATACATTAAAATCTTTATGTTGTGCAACTTCATTTAGTTCGCCAAATTTCATATCAAATCGAATGTCTGGCTTGTCGTTTCCATACGTTTTTATGGCATAATCGTAAGTCATTCTAGGAAACTTTTCTACATCTATTCCTTTAATTTCTTTTAGTAAATGTTTGGTTAAACCTTCAAAAGTATTTAAAATATCTTCTTGTTCCACAAAAGCCATTTCACAGTCAATTTGTGTAAATTCTGGTTGTCTATCAGCACGTAAATCTTCGTCTCTAAAGCATTTTACGATTTGGAAATATTTATCCATTCCTCCAACCATCAGTAATTGTTTAAAGGTTTGTGGCGATTGTGGTAATGCATAAAACTGTCCTTGATTCATTCTACTTGGCACAACAAAATCACGCGCACCTTCTGGAGTAGATTTAATTAAATAAGGTGTTTCTACATCAATAAATCCTTCTTTAGAAAGGTAATTACGAACCTCCATCGACACTTTATGACGAAAGATTAAATTTTCACGTACTGGATTTCTACGAATATCTAAATAACGATATTTCATTCGAAGTTCTTCTCCTCCATCGGTTTCGTCTTCAATAGTAAATGGAGGTACTTCGGATTTGTTTAATATATCTAGTTTAGAAACTAGTATTTCAATTTCTCCTGTTGGTATATTTTTATTTTTAGATTGTCTTTCAATTACTTTTCCTGTTACTTGAATTACAAATTCACGTCCCAAACTTTTTGCTTTTTCAAAAACTGCTTTTTCTGTACGTTCTTCATCAAAAATTAATTGTGTAATTCCGTATCTATCACGGATATCAACCCAAACCATAAATCCTTTATCTCTTGTTTTTTGAACCCATCCACTAAGTGTTACTTCTTGGTTTATATGCTCTAATCTTAATTCTCCGTTATTGTGACTTCTGTACATTTTTTATTTTTTGAGAATACAAAGTTAGTTATTTCAAAATAAAATAAGATTAAGAACAAGAAATTAAATACCAAATATAGTTACATAATTTATAAAAACCTGATTTTGACTAAGACTTCATTTTCTCTTTGGGTTTGATTATTTTTCTCATAATCTCGCTAAATTTCTTTGAATTATCTAGATAATCCTTCTAAAATTCATCTTCGACTATGAAAAAAATAATCTAAATTGTAAACGAATTATTAGGCGAACTTAGGTTAATAATATTTTTTTCTTCAAAAAAAGTTGAATGTTATAAAAAAAATAAGTATAATTGCTTTAATTAAGAGGGGAAATATCTTATTTGTTTAATATTAAATTAAAAATTTACATGCTATACTATTTTAGCATTGTTTCGCATAGTAATATTTTTAATTTGCTTTAATATTTTTTATGTTAATTAAAAAAAATAATATCTTGGTACTATTGGTATTTTTTGTAATGGAAGTATATTCACAAAACACCATTAATTCAGCTGGAGTCGAAGTTTTAAATACAACTGGTTCCGTTTCGTATTCTGTTGGAATCACTTCGTATACAACAATAAGAAGTGAAGAGGGGTCGGTTACACAAGGAGTACAACATAGTTATCAAGTATTTGCATTAAGTGCAGCTTCATTAGATATTAATGAAAAAATTAATGTATATCCAAATCCTACAAAAGATTATATAAATCTTACAATGACAGATTACGATACCAATTCCTTTTGTAATATGACAGATGTTAATGGGAAAATAATTATAACTAAAAAAATAAATAGAGATAAAACAATATTAGATATGAGAAAATTACCATCAGCTATTTATTTTTTAAAGGTTTATAAAAAAAATAAAAGCACAAAGACATTTAAAATTATTAAAAATTAAAACAATCCATAAATTATGAAAAAAAATATTTTAGTATGTGTACTATTACTTTTTTCGGTTTTTCTATTTGGACAGACTCCAAATAAAATGAGTTATCAAGCTGTAATTAGGAATGCAACTTCAGATTTAGTTACAAATAAAGAAGTAAGTGTTAGAATTTCAATTCTAAATGAAAATTTAGATGGAACACCTATTTATGTAGAGTCACATAATCCAACTACAAATAGCAATGGACTTCTAAGTTTAAAAATAGGAGAAGGAAATGTGCTCAATGGAGATTTTTCTTCCATAAAATGGTCAAAAGGGAAATATTACATCAAAACAGAAACAGACATAACAGGAGGAGTAGATTATGCCATAGTTGGAGTAAGTCAGTTACTAAGTGTGCCTTATGCATTACATGCGAAAACAGCAGAGTTTTACGACGAAAAAATAACAACATTGGAACAAGATAATGTAACAGGCGAAATCGTATATACAGATGAATCTGGAAAACAGAACAATATAAAAATACTTAGCACCGATGCAGATAATAATCTAGAAATAGGTTCAGATGGAGGATTGTTATTAAGAAGCCTAGCTCCAATAGAAACAGAACCATGGAGAGATATAAATGGAAATCCAGCAACAAATACTTCCTCAAAGATTAATTTTATGGGAGGAAATGTAGGTATTGGAACAACAAATCCATATTACAAATTAATGGTAAATAGTGATATAAATGCAACCGCATTATTTGAATCTTCTGTACATAGTATTGCTAGAATACGGACAACAGCTACAGACAAGATAGCAGGTTTGTATTTTCAAAATCCAGAACAACAATATTCCTTTTATTTATCTTCAAATAATAATTTTTATTTACGAGATATAACAAATGCTAAAACAATATTAACAGCAAAAAGTAATGGTAATATAGGCATTGGAACAACGAACCCATATTATAAATTAATGGTTAAAAGCGATATAAACGCAACCGCATTATTTGAATCTTCTGCACATAGTATTGCAAGAATACATACAACAGCTACAGATAAGATAGCAGCTTTGTATTTTAAAAATCCAAGGCAACAATATGCATGGTATTTAGGAACAGATGATAGTCTAAAATTACTTAATACAACTGAAAATAAAGTTACATTAACCGCCAAGAAGGATGGGAATATTGGTATAGGAACAACAAACCCAACACAAAAATTAGAAGTGACAGGAGTAGCACAATTTGGAGCAAATAGCGCTACGTTTGGAGGAGTGCAAATGTACGGTAGATATAGTGGAAAAAATCATATCAATACCTATGGTAGTGAAAGGGGTACAGGAGCAACAACTATTGGTTATGCAGTGCAACCTAAATCTGGAGCTACAGGATATGTATCTTCTACAGAGAATATAGCTTTTTCAAGAGGATTATTAAAAATTAACGGAGGATTACAATTTTCAACAGCAAAGAGAACATTAGTAAATATAGGTAACAATGTAACATTAACTCCAAGATTTACAGTATTAAATAATGGTAATGTAGGTGTTGGAACAACCGCTCCTAGAGAAAAATTAGAAGTAAAAGGAAATATTAAAACTAGTGGTAGTTTACAATTAGGAGTAACACGAGGAGTTGTAGTAGGAAGTGTTTGTACCTCTAGCGATGCAGGGAAAATTGTTTTTAATGGTTCTCATTTTTGTGCTTGTGATGGTTCAATTTGGAAACAAGTAGATTAATATTTTTACATTAAGATTATGGCATCATTACAAAATCGCGGATCTGCACTTTTAGGTTATAAACTAGCTGCACATTTATTGAGACGAGCAACCTACAATATTTCAAAATCTCGTATAGAACATTTTGCAACATTAAATGTAACGGCAGCATTAAATGAATTGTTCGATTATAATTCATTTACAACATCAGAGTTAGAATTTCCAGAACCGATTGCTTATGATACAGGTACGCCTTATGTTAATTCAGGTAGTAGTAGTTTGACAAATTCTCAATTGAGATATACTGTAACAAATTGGTTTATGGAAGAAGCAAGAAAAGCGACAACCTTACAATTTAAACTGTCCGTTTTTTTACATGCAAATTTTGTGGCAACAGACGCTACTTTCGATTATCGAGCATTTTACGATTACGTGTCTTGGTTTATATGTTATTCTAAAGAAAGTTATAAAGAATTGGCATATAAAATAACCTATGATAATAGAATGTTAATTTACTTAAGTAATCAATTCAACCATAAAAATGCACCAAATGAAAATTATGCACGAGAGTTCTTGGAATTATTTACCATAACAAAAGGAGAACAGATTGCACCAGGAGATTATACCAATTATACAGAATTAGATGTGCAACAAGCAGCAAGAGTTTTAACAGGTTTTAGAAGAGATACGAATCGATTAAATCTAGACCCAGAAACAGGAATTCCAACAGGTAATGCAGTTTATTCTATTCATGATATAGGAAATAAAACGTTTAGTCATGCTTTTAATAATCATACAATAACAGGAGCAATAGATGTAAATGATATGTTTAGAGAGTTGCATGATTTTGTAGATATGATATTTGCTCAAGATGCCACAGCAAAAAATATCTGTAGAAAATTATATCGCTTTTTTGTACGAAGAAATATTGATGCAGAAGTTGAGAATGATATCATAATACCATTAGCAACAATATTAAAAAATAACAATTATAATATTGAAATTACCGTTCGTACATTATTAAGTAGTAAACATTTTTATGACGAAGATGATAGCATACACGAAGATGAAATAATAGGAGCATTAGTAAAACCGCCCTTGGATGTATTATTACATTCCGTAAATTTATTAGAAGCAAATATCGGCATGCCAAATGCAGCAACCGTACAAGAAAGAACAAACCATTATCTGTTTTATTTATATTCTCGTATTCAGTTTTTAAATTATTCGGATATGTATTTATTTAGACCATTAACAGTAGCAGGATATAAACCTATGTATCAAGATCCAGATTACGATAAACAGTGGTTTAGTTTTAATACACAAGCAGTACGTTACTCTATAGGAAAATCTATTATTGAAGGAAAACGTTATTTTCAATCAGGAAATCCAAATTGGCGTATTACTTTTAATGTAGTAACTTATGTGCAAAATTCAGGACATTTTACAAACCCAAGAAATGCAGAAATTTTAATAAACGAAGTTTATAAAATACTATTAGTAGAAGCTCCCGAAAATTTTCAGCATGAATACTTTTTTAATGAAATTTTTCTTAGAGGATTAGGTATTTCCAATTGGATGCTAGAATGGGATAACTATATTAGTACAGGAAATGAAACCTCTGTCAAAGGACACCTTGAAGACTTATTTACTGAAATAATGGCATCAATAGAATATCAAGTTTTTTAATAACTGTAATCGAATTTAAAGAGATGAAACGTAGAACATTTATAAAAAATACCTTACCATTAGCATTTTCACCATTGTTTATCGAATCCATGATAAGACAAAAAGTAAGTGAAATGTTTGGCTTAGATTTTTCGCCTGCCGATTTTAAAGATAGAAAATTAGTCATTCTTAATATGTTTGGAGGAAACGATGGTTTAAATAATGTGATACCAATGGATCAGTACGATTTATATGCAAATCATAGACCAACCATTAAAATAAACCAACCAGATTTAATTAATTTAGACGGAACATTAGCAACAAACAAACAAGTAGGATTAAATCCAGCCTTAACAGAATTTAAAACCCTATACGACGAAGGGAAACTTAATGTAATACAAAGTGTAGGATATCCAACACCAAATTTTTCGCATTTTAGATCCGATAATTTAATTTTTGGAGCAAAAGATGGCTCTTATACTAGCGACGTTACTAGAGGTTGGATGTCTAATTATTTGTCGACAGTTTTTCCATCATTTAATGATAGACCAACCAGCCAATATCCACAGCCATTAGGAATTCAAATAGGTTTAAATTATAAACATAATGGTTATTTACATGATGCATATAGTAATATAGGAATCAACATAAATAATTTGGCAAGAAACAATTTTTATAATCAATTAAGATCACCAAATAATTCAGAATTCCGATCACTATTAGAATACTTAAAGCAAATAGAATTAGCATCAGACACCTACAAACAAAAAGTAGAAGAGAGTTTTAATGCAGGAACCAATATGAATGGATCAACACCATATCCAAATAGTGATTTAGGTAAACAATTAAAAACATTAGCAAGATTAATAAATGGAGGTTTAGATACAAAAATACTCACAGCGTTTAGAGGAGGTTTTGATGTACATTCTAACCAACTAAACAGACATAATCCAATATTAGAAGATGTATCCAAAGCAGTTTATGCATTTCAAAGAGATATCGAAGCGCAAGGAGTAGACGATAAAATTATACTAATTACAATATCAGAATTTGGAAGGCAAATAGTTGAAAATGGAAACGGAGGTACCGATCATGGATCCTTATCTCCTTGGTTTGTTATAGGATCGCCAGTAAAAGGAGGAGTAACAGGAAGAAATATTGATTTGAATTTAATAAATGGACATCATACAACAGATGATTTACAACACGATTATCGTAGAATACTATCTACCATTATACAAGATTGGTTTGGAAATACAGATACAACATTAACACAAGTAGGTTTAGGAACTTTTGGGGGAGCAGAAGGGACACCAAACGGAAAATTAGATATTATTAAAGATAATGAAGTAGTTACAAATACAACACATACCTTTAGTCAATTTTTTCTAGATGAATTTAATTTAGTAGAAGTTAAAACTGTAAATGGTTGGACATATTATGGAAAAACAGCAACAGCCCAGACGTATGTTTTTGCCATAGAACATAAACCAAATGGAGGAAACACAAACACTTTTGCACCACAAATAGCAATATCCGATTTATTAGATGATGGAATGGGAAAAGATTATTACAAACACATACAAACAAATAGAGCTAATTTTATTTTTGGAAAAACATGGAATATTACTTTAACTTCAGGAACATTAACGGGTTTTGTAAATATGCGATTTTTTCTGAATAAATCAAGATTAGATAAAGTAAATCAGTTAGCAACCGATTTCCATAATTTAGTAGCAGGAGAAAAAAGTAATGCATTATGGATTAAAACAACCGATTCATTATTAAATCCATCAACCGATTTTAATAATATGGGACTTACAAAATCCATAGAAGGAGTTGGTCCAGCAACTTATGGAATTTTTGAAAACCAAAGTTATTATCAGTTTGATGAAGTTACCAATTTTAATAACAGAGGAGGTGCAATTTGTCATGTAGTAACCGATAAATTTTCTACATTTGCACATCATGAAAAACCAGGAACTATTATTTTTACATCCAATGGAAAAATGTACGGATTTAATGGAACAGAATGGAAGAAATTATTTAATTGATATTTTTTGACAATACGTAGATAGGTTAATACAAAAAATGAATACTTTTGTTTAAACCTATTTTTTACATGATAACCATAAACAATTTTAATTTCAAAGACAAAAAAGCATTAATTCGTGTAGATTTTAATGTGCCATTAAACGAAGAATTTCAAGTAACAGATGTAACAAGAATTCAGTCCGCAAAACCAACAATTAATAAAATATTAAAAGACGGAGGAACAATAGTATTAATGTCGCATTTAGGAAGACCAAAAGGAGTAGATACTAAATTTTCATTAAAAAATATTGTAGCAAAAGTAAGTGAAATTTTAAATGTTGAGGTTAAATTTGTAACAAATTGTATTGGCAATGAAGTAGAAAAAGAAGTAGCAGCATTACAAAAAGGCGAGGTATTATTATTAGAAAATTTACGATTCCATGAAGAAGAAAAACAAGGCAATAAAAATTTTGCAGAGCAGCTTTCAAAATTAGGAGATATATATGTAAATGATGCATTCGGAACAGCACACAGAGCACATGCATCAACAGCAGTAATAGCACAATTTTTTCCAAACAATAAATGTTTTGGATTACTATTAGCCAAAGAAATAGAAAGTATAAATCAAGTATTAAATAATAGTAAAAAACCAGTAACAGCAATTATAGGAGGAGCAAAAGTATCTAGTAAAATAGAAGTGATAAATAATATTATGGATAAAGTAGATACTATTATTATAGGAGGAGGAATGGCATTCACATTTATAAAAGCACAAGGAGGAAATATAGGAAACTCACTAATAGAAGACGATAAAATAGAATTAGCCTTAGAAATTTTAGCAAAAGCCAAAGCAAATAAAACAAGAATACATTTACCAATAGATGTCATCGCAGCAGATGCTTTTAACAATGATGCAAATACAATTATTACCGAAGCAAATGATATACCAGATGGATGGATGGGCTTAGATAGTGGTCCAAAAACAAATGTAGGAAATTCATTTGTAATAGCAGGATCAAAAACTATTTTATGGAACGGACCATTAGGCGTTTTTGAAATGAAAAAATTTGAAAAAGGAACCAAAGAATTAGGATATGCTATTGTAGATGCAACATTAGAAGGAGCATTTTCGTTAGTAGGAGGAGGCGATAGTGTCGCAGCAGTAAAACAATTTGGATTTGCAGAAAAAGTAAGTTATGTTTCGACAGGCGGAGGAGCAATGTTAGAAATGTTAGAAGGAAAAAAATTACCAGGAATAGAGGCGATATTAAGTTAATTTGTTAATTGGTTTGTTTGTTTGGATTATAAATGAACAAAGAATCAAAGCAACTAAAAAACATAAAATGAAATACACAAAACTATCAAATACCAATATAAAAGTAAGTAAAATTTGTTTAGGAACCATGACATTTGGAGAACAGAATTCCGAAAAAGAAGGACACGAACAACTAGATTTTGCATTAGATAAAGGAGTAAACTTTATAGATACAGCAGAAATGTATTCCGTACCAGGAAGAAAAGAAACCCAAGGAAGTACCGAAAAAATTATAGGAACTTGGATTGCCAAAGGAAATAGAGATAAAATAGTTTTGGCAACAAAAATCGCAGGACCATCACCAGGATTGGCATATATTAGAGATAATATGGGATTTTCAAAAGTAGCAATCCACGATGCAATAGAAAAAAGTTTAAAACGATTACAAACCGATTATATAGACTTGTATCAGTTGCATTGGCCAGAACGTAAAACCAATTGTTTTGGAGTGCGAAATTACCGACATTTTGAAGATGAAAAATGGGAGGAAAATTTCGCAGAGGTAATAGAAACCTTAAATGATTTAATAAAACAAGGAAAAATTCGTCATTATGGATTATCAAACGAAACTCCTTACGGAATACTACGATATTTAGAAGAAGCAAAAGAAAAAAATTTAGCACAACCAGTAAGTATTCAAAATCCATATAGCTTATTAAATCGAACCTTTGAAATAGGTAATGCAGAAATAGCAATTAAAAAAAATATAGGACTATTAGCGTATTCGCCATTGGCTTTTGGAATATTATCAGGAAAATTTTTAGGAGGGAAAAAACATCCCAAATCAAGAGTAGAATTATATCCGCAAATGGCAAGATACAACAGTATCGAAGTAAATAATGCCGTAATAAAATATGCCGAAATAGCAAAAAAATACGATGTAAGTTTTACACAAATGGCATTGGCTTATGTAAATCAACAACCTTTTTTAACAAGTAATATAATAGGAGCAACCAATCTTACACAGCTAAAAGAAAATATAGAGAGTATTGACGTTACCTTATCGGAAGAAGTAAATAAAGAGATTGAAGCAGTGTTTATAAGTCAACCGAATCCAGCACCTTAGAATTTAAAATTTTATGGTTTCACGGTTTCACGCAAGGATGCAAAGAATTCGAAACATAAAATAAGAAGTCTTTACACTCTTTACGCCCAAGTGTGAAATTTTTAAGCACTTTGAAAGAACTAGAACCATGACAAAAAAAGAACTAAAACAATTCCTAGACGAAAAGGTAATCCAATACAATCAACCAAAATTTATTGCATCCGATCCAATACAGATACCACACCAATTCACAAAAAAAGAAGATATTGAAATAGCAGGATTTTTAACGGCAACCATAGCTTGGGGAAAGCGACAAATGATTATAAAAAACGCCAATCGTATGATGGAATTTATGGGTAATTCGCCTTATGAATTTGTAACCAATCATACTAAAAAAGAATTGGCACAAATTCAAAATTTTGTCCACCGAACATTTAATACTATCGACTTTCAGTATTTTATAAAGTCCTTAAAAAATATCTATAAAAACCATAATGGTTTAGAAGCAATATTTTCATCAAATACAGAAGGAGAAAGTATGAAAAATAGTATACATCAATTTAAAAAAATCTTTTTTGAAATAGAACATCCACAACGAACAACAAAACACGTTTCCGATCCAATAAAAGGTTCGGCAGCAAAACGAATTAATATGTATTTGCGATGGATGGTTCGACAAGATAATACAGGAGTAGATTTTGGAATATGGAGAAGTATTTCGCCATCTAAATTATCTTGTCCGTTAGATGTACATAGCGGAAATGTAGCACGAAAATTAGGATTACTTACCAGAAAACAAAACGATTGGAAAGCATTAAATGAATTAGATAACAACCTTAGAAAATTAGATGCAAAAGACCCAACAAAATATGATTTTGCACTGTTTGGATTAGGAGTTTTTGAGGGATTTTAATGTTTTTTAGTGACAGAATTGTAGCCCAATTTCGAGCATTTTTAATTATAGCAGGTAGTTTAGGTCGAACTAAAATAAAGTATTGCTTTAGATTAAACATGTACACCAAATAAAGTTCCGATTGCAGCAGTAATTCCCATAGCTAATGTTCCCCAAAAAGTAATACGAATTATTGCTTTTTTTATGTTTGAGCCTCCAATTTTAGCAGAAGTAATACCCAAAACAATTAAGAATAACATTGCAAAAAGATATTGTAGGTAAATCATATCTTTTACGGCTCCAAAATAAGCAACAATAACAGGTAATATACCACCAAATATAAAAGCTAAACCAGATGCAAGTGCAGCTTCTAAAGGTCTAGCTTCTGTTATTTCATTTATACCTAACTCATCTCTTGCATGTGCTTCTAAAGCATTGTGTGCTGTTAGTTGTGTTGCTACTTGTAATGCTAATGCTTTATCTAAACCTCTATTTTCGTATATTTTTGCCAATTCTATTAATTCTTCTTTAGGCATTTCTTCCAATTCTCGTTGTTCTCTTTCTAAATCGGCTTTTTCAATATCTGCTTGTGAACCAACAGAAACGTATTCTCCTGCAGCCATTGCTAATGCTCCTGCAACTAAACCTGCAACACCTGCCAAAACAAAAGGCTCTCTACTAGTACTTGCTGCTGCAACTCCAATAACGATACTTGCTGTAGATAATATACCATCATTTGCTCCTAAAATAGCAGCTCGTAACCAGCTACTTCTATTAACATAGTGTTTTTCTAGTTCGGTTAAATTTTCAGTTTGTTTTTTTGCCATAATTACCTTACTATTTATGTAGTTATTTAAAATTTCTATTTGCTATACAAGCAATAAATCGTAGCGAAATAAAGTGTGAAATAGAAGAATAATAATTTGTTTATATTTGCATATATTGTATAAAACGATACAAAAATAGGACAAATTTACCATTCTAAAGCAACTATAAGTATACGATTGTATTTTAAATACAAAAAAGTAATTTATTCAATCACAGAACAAAACTGTACTTTCATATTTAAAAGGATTGTTTTAAAGTTTAAACCAACAAATATAAAGATTTTAAAGAATTTCAATCTATTACCCTAATTTTATTTACTTAAAAAGGAGGGTATTTCTTCTACCAATCGTTATATAATAAATAATAATAAATGAAGAAATTAATTTTACTAGCTTTTATAAGCTTATCGAGTTTAACTAATAATGCACAAATAACCGAAACGGATAATCAAATGTTTTGGGGAATTATAAGTTTAAGTAAAAAAATTGATAAAAAGATGAGTGTAAGTTATCTACAATTAAATTCTGTAGATATAAATAGTGGTAAATTTAATTTTATTCAATCTGAATTCAGTTTTAATTACAAATTAAAGAAACGTTTAATTTCTACTTTAGCATATTCTCCAACATTTTCAT
>Ga0256840_1002650_pt1 | contig 15504 bp, 10 predicted proteins | sample 355202metaG_FD_185969 | JGI IMG/M metagenome (GOLD analysis project Ga0256840, IMG submission 185969) | Hydrothermal vent microbial communities from Mid Atlantic Ridge, Atlantic Ocean - 355-202 | ecosystem: Environmental > Aquatic > Marine > Hydrothermal vents | place: Atlantic Ocean: Mid... | reverse complement strand
TGCTGATAAATAAATTGGAATATATTTTCTTGTTTCAAAGCAAAAAAATCTTTCATAGCCTTTGCTATGGAATATTTTTTTAACGCAGAAAAAAGGAAATAGAAACGATTTAATCGGGTGTTTTGTTTTCAAATTGGTATAAGGTAAGCAATAACCATTTATAAAAAGTATTCAAAAAAAGCGAAAAGGGATTTAATTAAAAACGCATACTAATCTTTCCGTTTAAAACTCTACCAGAAAGGTAATTTGGAATAGCATAAGATCGTTTTGACGAAACATCTCTAACCCAAGTATTCGTTATAGAATTTTTAACATCAAACATATTAAATAACTCAATACCAATATTTAATTCTTTAAACTTTTTTAGCCATTTAACTTTAGCATGTTTTTTAGCATCAATAAATACATAGCTCATACCAATATCAGATCTAAAATAGTCTTTTAATCTACTTTGGTACACATATGGATTAGCGTAAGAAGGAGAGCCTCCAGGAACACCAGTATTATAAACCATGTTTAAATACATTTTAAAATTTTTATTTTTTGGTAAATAATCTTGAAATAAAATAGCAAATTTTAAACGTTGGTCAGTAGGGCGATAAATATAACCTTGATTGTTAATATTCTCTTTAGTTTGTAAAAAACCAAATGTGAAATAAGATTCAGTCCCAGGAACAAACTCACCACTAATTCTAGAGTCTAAACCAACAGCATAAGCAGTAGCATTATTATTAGCAGCATATCTAATTTGTACATTATCAATTGTAAATGGATTTACATCAGTTAGTTTTTTATAATAGGTTTCTGTAATCAGTTTAAAAGGTCTATTCCATAATTTAAAATTATAATCATTACCAAAAACAAAATGAATGGATTGTTGTGCTTTAACTTCAGAATGAACAACACCGTTAGAATCTCTTAATTCTTTATAAAAAGGAGGTTGGTGATAAAAGCCACTAGCAAACCGAAAAAGCATGTCTTTTTTCCAATCAGGTTTAATAGAAAACTGAGCTCTAGGACTAAAAACAGTTTGACTTTTAGAAACAATATTAGAACCACTTACATTCCAATTTTGACTTCGGACTCCAATATTAAACCAAATTTTAGAATCGTTAATATAAGTTTCTCTGCTCCATTGAGCAAAACCAGAAATTCGGTTTATTTTTACATGATTTGTAGCTCTAATATCGGTAAAAGGGACGATAGGACCAGCGTATGGCGTGTATGGTTGGTCATTACCAACTAAATCTGGTGGACGAACTGAAAAGCCAGCAGAATCAATTACTTCCCATTCAATAATACGATCTTTAATATCTTCATGTTGGTATTTAGTACCAAATTCAAATAAATCAATAATATCATCTTTCACAATTTTGTAATCCACTTTTAATGAAATATTGTTAATAAGAGCATCTAAATCATTTCTAGCATGATCTAATTGAGATCCAATTGATTGAGCAAACTCAACATTACCAAAATTATCAGAGCCAAAATCAGCATTTACTTCACCAATACCATAAAAGGCGTTAATATCATAATGTTCTTCTTCTTGTGTATTGTAGCTAGATGTAGTTAAATTAAAAGTTAATCTATCATTAGCTTTATATACAGCTTTTAAAGCGCCAAAAGAGGTTAGATATTTGTCAATTTCTTTACCTTCGTAATTTACAACTAGAGCTTTAGGATCAGATACTAATCCAAAATTAGTAACTCTAGAAAAAGGAGTGAAGTCGTATTTGTTTAAAGAAAAATTACCTAAAAAATCAATATTTAATTTATCAGAAACAGTATAAGATAAATAAGTCTGCACATCCATAAAACTAGGTTTGTAATTGCTTTCAATATCTTTAGAATTAACAATTAAACTATTATTTCTGTATCTGGCACCAAGTATAGCCGAAAGTTTGTTATTGAGCATTCTACCTTCAATAGTAGCACTAGCACCAAGTAAGCTAGCATCAAATTTTACAGCAAAATCATGCGGTTTTCTATAAGTAATATCTAAAACAGAAGATAATTTATCGCCATAATTAACTTTAAAGCCACCAGACGAAAAAGAAACATTTTTGGTTAAATTAGAATTTACAAAGCTTAAACCTTCTTGTTGCCCTGACCTAACTAAAAAAGGTCTATATATCTCAATACCATTCACATAAACAAGATTTTCATCATAATTACCACCACGAACATTGTAAGTTGAGCTTTCACCACCACCACTATTATTTACACCAGTACCTATAGTCTTAATTAAGTCCGAAATACCATCATTAATAGTAGGGATGTTTTTAATTTCATCTTTTTTTAAAGTTTCAATACCTTCGGCTCTTTTCTTGTCTTTAATTTTCTTTTTAGTATTAATAATAATCTCTTTAACTTCTTCAGTTTTCAAACCTAATTTAGGCGAAAATGTAGAAGATCCATTTTTTCTGACGTTTAATTTTTTGGAGTATGAATTGTACGAAATATGGCTAAATATAATTGTTATTTTGTTGCTTTTAGGTATGGTAACCTCTAATAAATATACGCCATATTTATCCGTTGTAGTACCATTTTTTTTATATTTCACACTTACATTTTCAATAGGTTTATTGTTAGAATCTTTAACAATACCTTTAATTGTAGCTGTTTGCGAAAAAGAAAAAGTAGTAATAAATACTATAGATAGAAATAAAAAGGTTTTCATTAAGCAGATTATATTATTTAATTAACTCTTTTTATAAAACGTTGCAATATACACATTAGTATTATTAACGTTATCAGAAACTATAATTTTTAACGTATGTTTCTTTCCAACACTTTTTTTGCGGTATTTAGAATCATTAAAGTCATAAGTTAAAATACCAGTTTTTGGTTCGTATTCCATTAAAATCCACTTACCATCAATAGTAGCTTTGTAACTTTTAATACCAGATAAATTATCTTTAATACGAACTTTTAAATATCTAAAATTGGTTAAATCTTGCCCTTTTTTAAACCCTTTTGGAGTAATAGTAGGTTTTTTAAAATCAGTACCAAGTTTATAATTACCTAAGGTTCTACTATTCATATAAAGTTTATTAGTTTTTCTTTTAGTCCTTACATAAGAGAGATACCCTTTTTTATTAATACGACCGATAAAAAGTTGTTTGTGTTCTTTTATAGGGTATTGCGAAATATCAAAAGTAAGCGTAAAAGATTTGTGTAATGGAACGGAACCATTATGTAGTTGTGCAATACCATCTTCGTAAGAAAAATCAAAATCTAAGTCTTCATAAAAGCTGTATTTCGGAATAGCTAAGGATACATTTTCTTTTTTTATTGTATTAAAATTAATTCTTTTGAAATGGTAAGGAGTAATTTTTTTTTCATTCTTAAAAACAATTTCTTGCTCTTTTCCTTCAACAGGAATTATAAGTTTTGTTTTATTGCCTTCTAGATCACTAGCAACAACTTCAATAGTGTAAGTTAAACCATGGTTAATATTAATATAACCATCATTAATAACATTATTATAGATGCTTAGTTTGTTATTTGGAATAATAAAACATTTTTGAATACGAACTCTATTTTTGTAATAGTGCTCATAATCAACTAACAAATTTATATATTTACCTTCAGCAAAAGAAAAAGTCTCTAGTTTATGTTCGTATCTTTTTTCTTTGTTAACAAATAGTTCTAGTTTATAAATACCATTTCTATTCATAGCAGCATCAAGCCTATCAAAAGATTTAACACCAATACCAATTGTGCCAGATGCATAAACCTTAGTAGCTAATAAATCACCATTCTCTTGTAGCTTAAACTGTAATTTTTGTTTTTTGTTAGATTGGTTAATTTCTGATGTAGCATCAATAGGGTAGATGTAGGCTTGCTGAATAATTGGTTTTTTAGTATCTTTTACATGAATGCCAAAAAGCATTGGGTTAATGATTTTTTCCGTTTTACTATCTCTAATCTCAAAATGTAGATGCGGAGCAGTAGAACCTCCAGTATTACCACTAAAAGCAATGGTATTACCTTTTGAAACTTTTAATTGATTTACTTGTGGAAATAGTTGAATTGCAAAAGATTTTTTGTTATATTGATTTTGCTTTACATATTTTTCAATTTCAGGAGAAAACTTTTTTAAATGTGCATATACTGTTGTGTAGCCATTAGGGTGTTTTATATAAAGAGCTTTTCCATACCCCCAGCGTTGTATTTTAATGCGAGAAACATAACCATTGGCAGAAGCCAAAACGTTTAAACCTTCTTTTTTTTGTGTTTTAATATCGATACCTGCATGGAAGTGGTTGGATCTTAACTCTCCAAATGTTGCAGCTAACACAACTGGAATCTCTAATGGATTTTGAAAATAATCTTTTGGATATTTTTTTTGAGAATAACCCAAAATAGATGTTAAAAAGATAACTAGCAGTATGATTTTTTGTTCTATTTTCATTGAAATTTTATATGGTATTGTAAAGTTAGCAAACTTACAAAAACTAAGCCAAATAAATGAGAATAGACTATACGATATTAAACATATTCATTTTTTTTAATAATTAAACTAATATTTTTTGGTTTTTAACTTATGTTCAGCTAAATTTGTAAAATAGTTTATACTTTTTTGATAGATGAATAATGTTTTAGAGATGGTCGATTTGTTGGAAGATAAATTGACAAGATTAATTTTGAAGCAAGAGCAATTGCTAAATGAAAATAAGCTGTTAAAGCAGACTGAGCAGTTGTTGATGGATAAAGTTTCTGAACAGAATAAATTTATGGAGGAATTGAATGAGAAACATCAATCCTTAAAAGTTGCGAATGCAATTGTAGGCAACAAAGAAGATAAGCACCTAACAAAGATTAAAATTAATACTTTGATCCGCGAAATTGATAAATGTATAATTCAGTTAAGCGAATAATTTAGATGAGTGAAAAGTTAAAAATAAGAGTAACCATAGCTGGTAGAGTATATCCCCTAACTATTAACGCAAGTGAAGAAGAGGGGGTGCGTAAAGCAGTTAAAAAAATTAACGAATTGTCAAGTAAGTTTGAGCAGAGTTATGCTGTACAAGATAAACAAGACGTTTTGGCCATGTGTGCTCTGCAATTTTCATCTCAAGTAGAAGTGAAAAAGATTTCAAATTTGTTAGGGAAGAAAAATGTAGAAGAAAAATTAAGCGAGATCAATTCAATTTTAGATTCTCATTTAGAATAAGTTCTTTAAAATAATATAACTCAAATATCCCATATTATGGGAGTTAGAAATGCCTACATTAGTTATTAGTTTAATAAACTCAACACTATTTATTTAGAAAGGATGAGTCTAGGTTGTTAAATCGTGCCACTTTACGTGGATTTTTGACCAGCTTGTTAGTCCTAAACCTGTTTTCAGGAGTTTATAATAACCTTGCTAATGTAGGTTTTTTTTATACAAAAAAATATTGAAGTATTTCCTTAATATAAGAAAATGCTTAAGTTGGAGTATTGAATTAACTAAATAAAAACAGACAATGGACGGAATATTACTACCAATAACTGGTACAATAATAGGATTAATAATAGGTTTTGTAATTGCTAAAGTACTTGAAAAAAGTAAGGCATCACAGATATTAGGTGGCGCAAAGAGACAATCAACAAGTATTATTAATGACGCTAATAAAACAGCAAAAAATATCTTAAAAGAAGCAAGAATAGAAGCAGAGGGATTAAAAAAAGATAAAATGTTACAAGCAAAAGAACGTTTTATTGAATTAAAATCAGAGCACGAAAAACATATTCAGAAGCGAGAAGTTAAGGTTGTAGAAACAGAAAAAAGAATTAGAGAAAAAGAATCTCGAGTTTCACAAGAATTAGATAAAAATAAAAAATTAAATGTTTCTTTAGAAGAAAAAGAATCAAGCTTTAATTATAAGTTAGATTTCTTGGAAAAGAAAAAGGCAGAAACTGAAAAATTACATAAAAATCAAGTACAGCAATTAGAAGTTATTTCAGGTTTATCAGCAGATGATGCAAAAGAAGAATTAATAAAGTCACTTAAGGACGAAGCAAAAACAGAAGCAATGACTTTTGTGCAAGAGTCTTTAGAAGAAGCAAAATTAACAGCCCAACAAGAGGCTAAAAAAGTCATACTATCTACAATACAAAGAGTGGGAGTGGAACAAACAGTGGAAAACTGTGTATCTGTTTTTAATTTAGAGTCTGATGATGTTAAAGGGCGTATTATTGGTAGAGAAGGTCGTAATATTAGAGCTCTAGAAGCGGCAACAGGAGTAGAAATTATTGTCGATGATACGCCAGAAGCAATAATCTTATCATGTTTTGATCCAGTGCGTAGAGAAATAGCACGTTTATCATTACATAAACTAGTTACTGATGGTAGAATACACCCAGCACGTATTGAAGAAATAGTTGCAAAAACAAAAAAAGCAATTGATCAAGAGATGATTGATGTAGGTAAGCGTACCGTTATAGATTTAGGGATTCATGGATTACATCCAGAGTTAATTAAAGTTGTTGGTAGAATGAAGTATAGATCTTCTTACGGACAAAATCTATTACAACATTCGCGTGAAGTAGCAAATCTTTGTGCATTAATGGCAGCAGAGTTAGGATTAAATGCTAAAGTTGCAAAACGAGCAGGTTTATTACATGATATAGGAAAAGTTCCTGAAACGGAAAGTGAATTGCCGCATGCTTTATTAGGAATGGAATGGGCAAAGAAATATGGAGAAAAAGCAGATGTTTGCAATGCAATAGGAGCACACCATGATGAAATTGAAATGACATCATTAATATCGCCAATTGTACAAGTATGTGATGCTATTTCAGGAGCAAGACCAGGAGCAAGACGACAAGTGTTAGATTCATACATACAAAGGTTAAAAGATCTTGAAGAAATTGCATTTGGATTTACAGGTGTGCAAAAAGCTTATGCGATACAGGCAGGTAGAGAATTACGTGTTATTGTTGAAAGTGGTAAGGTTGATGATACAAAAGCAGCTGAATTATCATTCAACATTTCTCAAAAAATACAAAATGATATGACGTATCCAGGGCAAGTACGTGTTACTGTAATACGTGAAACCAGATCGGTTAATATTGCTAAGTAAGCAATGTATTTATAAAAAAAAACTCATAAATATTAATATTTATGAGTTTTTTTTAGGTTTAATATTTTGGTTAATAAAATTCTTTTGCATCAAATACTCTAATTTGAATACTATCATTGGTTCCATAATCAGAATCAATATCTCCTTCAATTTCCCAAATTTTTTCTGTTCCTTTACTACCTCCATTTATTCTTGTAAATTCCTTTAAATCCTCTAATTCTTTAAACGCTTGTATAATACTTCCCATTACAGGAGCTTCATCAGAAAAATGATATACTTTTGCCATAATATTTGTTTTTTACACCAAAGTTACTTTTAAATATGTAAAACAATCTGGTGCTTACATTTTCCTACTTCTGTTTTAAGTCTTTTTTCGGTATGTTTCGACTTTGTATATTTTTATATGGCTATAAATATACAAATAAAAAATTAATTAGCTTTCTTTTAATACATTAAAATAAAAAGGCAGCTTGCATAAAATACAAACTGCTTTTAAAATTAGTTATATTATAAATTTATATGCTATTGGCATATTCTAATAAGTCAACAATTTTAGTTGCATATCCAAACTCATTATCATACCAAGATATAATTTTAAAGAAATTTGAATTTAATTCAACTCCAGCATCGGCATCAAATATAGATGTTCTTGTGTCCGAAACAAAATCTTGAGAAACTACTTGGTCTTCTGTATAGCCTAAAATACCTTTAAATTCGTTTTCAGAAGCATTTTTCATTACTTTTTTTATTTCTTCGTAAGAAGTGCTTTTTTCTAATCTAACAGTAAAATCTACTACAGAAACATCAGCGGTAGGTATTCTAAATGCCATAGCATCCATTTTTCCTTTTAATTCAGGTATAACTTTAGTTACTGCTTTTGCTGCTCCTGTAGAGGTTGGAATTATATTAGTTAAGGCAGATCGTCCTCTACGCCATTTTTTTGAAGGAGCATCTACTGTTTTTTGTCCAGATGTTGCTGCATGTACTGTTGTCATTAAACTTTCAACAATTACAAAATTGTCATTTAATATTTTGGCTATTGGAGCCAAGCAGTTTGTTGTACAAGATGCATTTGATACAATAGTGTCTTCAGCTGTAATGTTTTTATGATTTACACCCATAACAAACATTGGTGCATCTTTTGATGGTGCTGAAATAAACACTCTTTTTGCTCCTCCTTTAATGTGTAAGCCTGCTTGCTCTAAAGTTAAGAAAAACCCAGTTGCTTCAATAATATTATCAGCTTCAACTTCATTCCATTTTAAGTTTTCTGGATTTCTTTCTGCTGTAATACGAATAGTATTTCCGTTGACAACTAAATCCCCATCTTTTACCTCTACGGTTCCGTCAAAACGACCGTGAACTGAATCGTATTTTAATAAGTAGGCTAAATATTCAACATCGAGCAAATCGTTTATTGCTACTACTTGAACATTTTTTCTTGTTACAGCCGATCTAAAAGCTAAACGACCGATTCTTCCAAATCCATTAATTCCTATTTTTATCATTATTGTTTTTAATTTATGTTCCTAAATTTTAATGGAACAGTGTTGTTATTTTCATTTCCTCTCCAATAAGTTAGGTTGGAGTATTTTTTATACAGATAGAATATCTGACATCCTTAATAATTCTTTGTTTATTGTATGTTTACCTTTTACAGCATTTTCTAATGGTGTTGTTTCAATTTTATTATTTATTAACCCAACCATAATATTTTTTTTACCATCTAATAATAACTCTACTGATTTTACACCTAACCTACTTGCCAAAACACGATCAAAACAGCTTGGTGTACCTCCTCTTTGCATATGACCTAAGACAGAAACCCTAACTTCATATTCAGGTAGATTAGTTTCAATATAATCTGCTAGTTCAAATACGTTTTTACCTGTTTTATCACCTTCAGATACAATTACAATGCTTGATGATTTTCCACTTCTTTTACTTTTTTTAAGAGAGTCTAATAAGCGGTCTAGTCCTAAATTTTCTTCTGGTATTAAAATTTCTTCACATCCTGCTCCAATTCCTGTATTTAGGGCAATAAAACCTGCATCTCTCCCCATAACTTCTACAAAAAATAACCGATTATGTGAACTTGCAGTATCTCTAATTTTATCTACCGCATCTATAACTGTGTTAAGTGCTGTATCGTAACCTATGGTAAAATTTGTTCCAAAAATATCATTATCTATTGTTCCTGGAATTCCTATAATTGGAAAATTATATTCATCATTAAAAATCATGCCTCCTGTAAATGTTCCATCACCACCAATAAGTACTAATGCATTAATATTGTTTTCTGTTAATTGTTGGTGCGCTTTTTTTCTTCCTGCTTTAGTTCTAAACTCATCAGATCTTGCTGATTTTAATATGGTGCCTCCTTTTTGAATAATGTGATGTACAAATCTTGCACTCATTGTTTTAAAATCACCTTCAATCATACCTTGGTATCCTCTGTAAATACCAACACATTCTACATTATAATATGCACATGCTCTTACTACAGCTCGTATTGCTGCGTTCATTCCAGGAGCATCTCCTCCTGAAGTTAATACTGCAATTTTCTTTATCCTCGTTTTCATGGGTTAAAATTCTTTTATTGGTTGCAAATTTTAAGATATTAAAGATATATAAATCCAAAAAATAAGCAGCTAACAAATTTACAGCTTTGTTTATAAATAATTCTTTCTTTTACTAAATAAAATTACGAAAACGTTTTCTTTAGATGAATTTACCATTAATAAAAAAAGCAGTATTTGTTGGAGATAATTAGTTTTTTAGATTAATTAATTTTTTTAAATTTTGAATACTATCTTTTTTTCTTTTTTCTTCAATTTTTTTAAGCCTTAACTTTTCTTTTTTCTTTTTAGATTTTTTTAAACCAATTTTTTCAAAAAACTCACTAGTTGTATCCCAATTAAATTCATAAGAGAGTCCGATACCTTGTGTGTAACCTTCAGAGTCTAATACATCAAATTGTACTTCATTTCTTCTATTGTATGCTTTTACTCTAAAATTTTCTGCCTTGTTTAGGGGTAATTCTACTTCTATTTCTCCTACAATGTTAGATTGTGCATTGGATCCAATAGGTACACCAACAACTCCATTCACAATTATTTTTTTGTAAATATTTGTTTTAAATGTAATATCTACCTGATCATCTGTTCTTAAATTATCTAACCTGTTAGTATCTCCAATATCTAAATTTATACCTACTTGAATTAAATCATCATCACTTCGTAAAAAATTAGAAATTGCACTTGATATTCTTTCTGAAATAGTGCCATAAATAAAGGAGTTTCCGCTATTAGCAAAATCAAATTCTTCAACATTTGCAAAAGTTCCCATACTTAGTAAAGAGAAAAATTGTGTCATTTTTTTATTTTCATCATTAATTTTGTATGCTAGCTCTGATTGTACAATAGAGCTTGCCTTAGGAAGTTTTATATCAAACTTCATTTGCGGCTCATATAAATTACCTGTAATGTTAGTTATTAAATCTATATCAATATCTCGTGTACCTTGTATATTCTCTAATAATATTGCTGGGTTTGCCTTTACTTTATTGATTGCAACAATATCTAAATATGCATCAAATGGGCTTCCACTCCAGTATATTTTACCACCTTGTTTTACTTTAAATGTTTTATTTACAATATTCTTTAATTCATAAACGCCATTGTCAACAACATAAATTCCTGTCATATCAAACTTACCATTGGTGTTTATTTCAATATCTAAATATGCATCGCCTCTTCCTCTAAGCACACTTCCTGTAGCTTTATCAATTACAATTTGAGTTAGTGCATTTGGTGTTACAGTTAAATCTAAGATTAATGTTAATCCTTTTTTCTTAAAGACAATGTCTTCTGGCCTTCCTATTCCTTCATTTTTCTTTTCATTTGTAATAAAGTGGATTAATTTATTTTCTTCAATAGTGCTAATATCACTAAGCGGAACAATAAATTCAGTACCTATATTTGTAGTTGCAATTACATCAATTACTAAACCGCTAGTTGGACCTACAATTGTTGCTTCTCCTTTCATTAAGCCTGTACCGTAATATGGTGTATCTTCGTCCTCTTTTGTATTTAGAACCAATAAATCATCTGTTTTAATTTTTAAATCTAAATACCATTTTTTAAAATTTGTATGTGTTATACTACCTGTTAGGAAACCTTGTGTTTTCATTGCAGTATCAACTAAGGTAATTTTGTTTACATTAAAAGTTTGATTGTATAAACTTACTTTTTGTAATCCTTTTATTTCATATTCAGTATTTAGATATGGGAATGCTAAACCTGCATTAGTCACATATAAATCTCCTATCATATCAGGATTTTTTAATAATCCTGTTAATTTAGTTCTACCACTTACAAAACCTCTAATATTAGTTATAGATTCACCTCCTAATGGGCTTAAGGTTTTTAAATCTATATTTGCTAAATTTATTGTAGCATCTATCGTAGGTTCTTTCGGGTTTAGATTTACAACACCATTTGAACTTAATTTTTCATGATTTTTATGTGTTAATGTCGCTGTAAAATTATATTTTTTTAAGGTTTCATCACCTTGTGCATTTAAAACTAAATTCCCTTGTTTTAATCGATTTACTATAAAATCTGCAATTTTTATATTTATTTTCGGAAATATTTTTCCGTTATTTTGATTGTAATCAATTTTTCCATTAACAATACCTTCTAATTTTATACTATCTATTTTGGGTGTGATTTTATCTAGATTTATATTGTTAAAGTTTAGATGTAAATCTTTATTTTTTTTATCTTTAATAAACCCATTAAAAGCTAATTCTTGATTTTCAGATAAAAGACTTAATTTTTTAAAACTAAAAGTCTTAAAATTAGAATCAAAAACTACTTTATTTTCTTTATTATTGTTTGGATTTACTAACCATTTTTGATTTTTAAAATCAATATCAGATTTTTTAAAGCCAATTACAGATTGGTTTAATTGATTTATTGTGTGGTATAAACTTAAATTATATTTTTCTTTTAATTCTTTTCCGCCAATAAAATCAGTTCTTAAAAACAAGGTGTCATTTATAGTTACGTTTACCAAATTTACATCTGCAACATTGTAGTACTTTGTATTTATTTTCTTTACACTTAAAATTGTATTGTATAGTGGATTTTTATTATCTATTTGTAATCTAATATTTTCAATTAAATTGTCATGCGCTTGTACTTTTGGGGATTTAAAGGTTAGTTCAAATTTTTCTTTATCGGAATTAATTTTACCTTTAATTGTGGTGTTTTTACCTAGTGACACTTTAGGAAAAAACACACCTATGATTTTATCGTAAATTTTAAAATTAAATTTTAAAAATTGTCCAGAGCTAACACTATCTGGTCTGTAATGTGCGTATATACTTCCTAATGAGTTTTTGGCTAGTTTTGGTAATTCAGCAAACTTAAATTTACCTTTTATTTTACCATTTATTATGTCTTTTGAATTTACTGTAAGTGTTCTAACACTATCTTTAAATGATGATGTAATGTCAAAATTTTTGAATTTATAAGAGCCGTTTTGGTTGGTGTAAGATGCATCTTTAAAATTAATATTTCCAATAACATTATCAATTGAGTTTCCTTTTAAATCAATATCAATTTTTCCTTTTAGAACAGAAATACTATCTCTTTTAAACAGATTTAGTTTATTAAAATTTGCATAGTCAACATTTGCTTTAAATTTAAAAGAATTTACTGATTTTGATAAATCGGCAAGACCATTAAAAGTCATTTTGATATTTTTATCTTTAGTAATCAGATCTCCATTAAAATGTTGATTTTTAAATACACCATTAATATCAATATTGTTATATGTATACCCTTTATATTGGTGTTTTGTGATATGACCAATTAAAGATGTATTTAATTTTTCTTTTGTAAAACCTCTACCATCAACATCCGCAATTAATGATAGAAGTCCTACATTAGGATCTTTTATTATTTTACCTAAATTAAAATCTATTAATTCAATTTTGCCTTTATATTTTGCATTATCAATATCATCAATATTTGTTACTTTTAAATCGGAAATGCTTTTTCCTAAATCAGAATTTATTTCTAATTGCGCATCAATATTTTCAGTAGTAATAAAAGTTTTTCCTTTTAAGGTAAATTTACCTAGCATTTCAAATGAAGAAGGTAAAGTTTTACCTAATAAATTTGGTAATAAATTTTTTAGCTGTTTATATTCTGAAGTTAGGTTTGTTAAGTTAGCATTTAATGAAAATCCATTTTCTCTATTTACAGCATTTATAAAATGTAAATTACCATTGATAATAGAATTTTGTCTTGATCGTAAGCGTAGTCGATTTAGTTTAAAATCATTTAAAGTCCCTTTAAATTTTGAAGTAAAATAGATTTTATCCGTTTTACCTAATTCATCATAAAAATGATGTAAATCTTTTAGGGATACTTCGGCCTTAGTAATATTAGCTTTTATTTGTACTTTATTATTAAAATCACCTAAATCATTCTTGTCATAGTCAAAAATCATGTCGGTTTCAATTTTTGAACTTGCTGTTGTTAGTAGTGTTTTATTAAAAACCATTTGTGTATTTGTATATGTAAAGTCCGTTCTAAGTTCTTTTACATAAATACCATAATTGTCCATAAAACTTGTTTTATGGATATTTCCATAAATATTAACTCCATCAACTTTAAAATCGTTAATTATTCCATTAATATTTTTGTAAAATACAATAGAACCTTTTTGCTTATTTTCGTTATAATAATAAAAGTTGGTGTTTAATAAGTTTATACGATTTGCAGTTAATAAAAAATCTTTTTTAATCGTTTTTCGTTTCTTTTTTGATTTAAATTTATCAGAGAAAATTACAATATTTTGATGATTTTCGCCTTTATATGTCTTTAGGACAAAATTTAGTCCGTTAAGTGTAATATCTGCTAGTTCAAGTTTATTATCTAGAATTTTTTTTGAATTTAATAATGAAGTTGTTATATTTTTAACTGTAATAAATGGATAATCATGATGGTCTTTAATTACAATTTCCTTTAATTGAATGTTTGCAAAACTGGATAAATCAATTTCTTTAACAACAATACTTGTATTGTACTTTTTGCTAAGGTATTTAGTTGCACGTTGTGCTAAATTACTTTGTACAGATGGTATTTTTAATAGTAGATATAATAGCAGAATCAATAGTAATAATACTATGATTAATCGTTTTAATATTTTGCCTAATCTTTTAATAAAATTTAATCTTGAATATGAAACGTCAAAAGTACAAATTTCGTGCCTTAAATAATCTGTTTTATTAGATTTAGTTTAAATTGTTATTTTATTAGTTTAGGTTTGGTAACAGCATTGGGTACAAGTGTTGAAACATCTCCATGATGTCTTAAAATATCTCTTACAATACTAGAACTAATATATGAAGTATTGGCACTAGTTAATAAAAATATTGTTTCAATTTTAGATAATTTTCGGTTGGTATGTGCTATGGCTTTTTCAAATTCAAAATCTGCTGGGTTTCTTAAACCTCTTAAAATAAAATCAATATCATTTTTTTTGCAAAAATCAATAGTTAAACCTTTGTATGAAGTAACTGAAATTTTTGGATTGTTTTTAAAAGTTTTTTCAATAAAATAGATTCTTTCTTCTAAGGAGAACATATATTTTTTTGCAGAATTTGTTCCAATAGCTATTACAATTTTATCAAAAAGAGGCAAAGCTCTATTAATAATATCAACATGTCCTAAAGTTAAAGGATCAAAAGATCCAGGAAAAACAGCTTTCTTCATTATAAAAAATTATGATTGCAATATATAAAATTCTTTTGGTTTAAAACACCTAGAGTGTATTATAATCAGGGCAAACTCATACTTTATTTTTAAATATGTAAATCTGTGACTTATATTTTTATGCTTTTGAATTTTAATTAATGTGATGAAAAATAATCCCTTTGTTTAAAGCATTTTTCAACTTTGAAGTTCAAAGTGTGAGTTTGTCCTAAGTATTATAATTCATTTGGAGTAAGCTCAATGTGTGTCGGTAATGGTAAAGTATTACATAAAGGTAATATTACTGTAATACAGAGTATTGCTGCAACTTTATAATAAAAGTTATAAGAGTTAGAGTTTGAAATTTATAGATACTTAAATTTCTAGGATATTATTTTGATAATTTTTAATACTAATTTTGATAAAATGGTAATATTTAAAAAAACAGGCTCTAGTTTAAAACAGGTATTAATTTTGTATATTTCAAAAATTACGCAGAGATGTTTTGAATAACAAGCAAGGAGAATGCCCACATTGTCACCATAAAAAATATGTAAAGTTTGGTTTCAAAAGTGGATCACAACGTTACAAATGCAAGTCTTGTAATCGTAGTTTTACAGAATATACAGGTACTTGGATAGCAGGTTTACATCATAAAG
>Ga0256840_1002648_pt1 | contig 15509 bp, 11 predicted proteins | sample 355202metaG_FD_185969 | JGI IMG/M metagenome (GOLD analysis project Ga0256840, IMG submission 185969) | Hydrothermal vent microbial communities from Mid Atlantic Ridge, Atlantic Ocean - 355-202 | ecosystem: Environmental > Aquatic > Marine > Hydrothermal vents | place: Atlantic Ocean: Mid... | reverse complement strand
AAATACAGATGGTTTGATCTAAATGCTTTTGCCTCTTTTGAAAAACTTTGGGTGCATGTTCAAAAATTACTAGATGGATTTGGAGGGGAATATGACATTAATTTTAGTTAGGTACTTAACAAGCATTTCGCTTATCTTCTTGGGGTGTGCATCTAAGCACGTATCACAAAACAATGTCATAAAAGAAACTACGATGCCTACTCCTTCACTTGGTACAGTTATTAAAAGCAAAAAAGCTCCTGAAGAGTTGGTTGAACCTACTATAAATGAAGCTATAGAGACAACTCCTCTAAGCAGTAAAGCACCTGATGACGAGCCAACAACCGATGATTATAGTCATCCTCCTAAAGATTATCGTGCAACCATTAGAGCCTATTTATCAAAGCAAACCAACCCTAACGATACGATAAAATATGTTTTTTCCAGACCCTATAAAGCAGAAAAAAATAACAAAGCATGGAGAGGTTGGGCTGTAGATGTAGATATGTTAAAGCGTAATGGAGAAGGGAAAGTTTTAAGAAACAAACCCTATACCATTCTATTTGATGGCTCCTCTATTGTTGAAGATTTGAGTGATGATGATGCGAAAGATGTTGTTAAGGTTGTTTATTAAAATTTAACTCGTTCCAAAGAGGGCAAAAGAACCGTAGAGTTTGGGTTAGTCGGTAGGCTATATACTACATCCAAATTCACTGCCCTCTATTCACAGTCCCCGTCCCTTCATACCTTTCAAAATGTTTATCTGTCCCATTTTTATAGCCCATATAAAGCTTTTTTGCAATAACATCTATAATAAAATCGCTACTTCCATTTAAAAAAGCGTAGCTCTCGTTCTCATTTTCATGGTGCTTTTTATGGTGAGACATGGGAAGCAAAATACGATACTTTTGTAACAAGGCAATAAACTTTGACTCTTTATTATGACAAAGATAGTGTGAAACTTCAGCAACAGAAGAGAGAATACCTATCATGATAAGTATGAGTAGCAGTACATGATGGAGTACAAATGCACTAAGAACAAGTACAAGTAACAGATAAGGAACAAGCCAAAACTTTGCCCCAGACTCATTAAAATAGATAAGGAAAAGATTGGCATCTCTATACTTTTCTGTTTGATGATGCAGATGAAAACTGGCAATAAACGCACCCCATTTAGAGTTGTATTGGTCATTATTGTCCATATACATATGAACCAGACCATTTATAAAGTCTGTTAAAAAATAGGCGATAAAAAGAGCCATAAAAAACCCATACCAAGTTATGTCTAAAGAGAATGCCTTAACCAGTAATATGAGTTGCAATGATACATTTAAAAAAGAGACAAACTTATAAATATACTGATAATAGTCATGACTATGGTACGCTTTCATCGCTTGATTAAACTCTTTTTGTTTAATCGTTTCTGTGGTGTTTTTTCTTTTCATAAGATTGCTATTTTCTCTTAATCAACCAAGAAAAAGTAAAACCAGAAGCGACAAATACACTTACAGCATACACTGTCCAAATGAGAGGGAAAGCCACGCCTTTAAGTCCATCTGCTCCACCAACTACTTTTATCATCCACATATCTGGTAATACGACTATAGAGAGTGTCATGGCTAAGACGACTGCATGTAGTACCAAAAGTATATTTTTTATATTGAACATCTGTTTTTCCTGTTTATTGAAATTAAAGAAGTATAACTCAAAATAATAAACTGTTGTTTAACCCTATTAACCCATCGTTGACTTTTGATTGTCTAACTGTTTATCTGTATGGTTTATAATACCAACATGAAAGATATGGAATCGCAAACTACTCCCTTAGACGGTTCTATTTTATGAGTTGAAGTTTGTATAATATTACTCCTTAATATACTCCCCTTTGAAATTTATTTCAACTCATAAATTTCTTTCATTTATATCTTTTCCAAAGAGATAAATTTCAATAAAAACACCATCCTACGGGAATTTACAACCTGAGTTCGACGGAATACCATAGTCACAAAAGTCTATTTTTTCCATACCTCACCAGCATAAATGGCTAAACCATACCCCACACTTGAAAAGACATCGGTATGGACAAGTTTATCTTCTGAAAATATCGTTTTGTAGATGTTTTTAACAGCTGGAACAAGGGTTGAACCTCCTGTTAAAAAGACTCGGTCTATCTGTTCATGACCAATATTTGCCATGGACATTATTTCGTCAAGTGTTGTTTTTATCTTTTGTGTATGATGTTCAATAACAGCGTCAAAAGCTTCTCTTTCTAAGGACTCTTCAAAAGGACTATCAAACATATTCATCTCAATCTTTGTAGCACTATTAAAAGACAAGTCAACCTTAGCATCAATAATTTTTTCAGAAAAAGAGAAGTAGAGTCCCTCCTTTATCAGCTCCAACAATCGACCAATCTTCTCTTTATCATACGCCATAAAAATAAATTTCTCGATGCTGTTTAAAACCTTTATGTCATACATCTTTTGAAATTTATGCCACTCTGAAAAGTCACTATAAAGAGCCGGACCTATCTCCATCTCTTTACCCATGTTTTTGTAGAGTGACCCTTTTCCCAAATGCTGAACCACAAAGTTCTTAATAATCTCCGAGTCAAAACTGTTTCCACCCACATAAGTACCGTGAGTAGCCAAAATGTCCTCTTTTCGATCAATACCCAAAGCGTCTTCTCCACCCACACGAATGACGGTATAGTCCGTAGTACCACCACCAATGTCAGCAACCAAAATAAGTTCTTCTTTTGAAATATTTTGTTCATAAGATAGTGCAGCAGCAATGGGTTCATACTGAAACGCCACCTCTTTAAAACCAGCTTGTAGTGCTGCTGCCTTCAATCTATCCTCTGCTTGTTGGTCTAATAGATCATCATCGTCATTAAAACGAACAGGTCTTCCTAAGACAACGTTCTCTATGCTTTGCCCTGTATGCTCTTCAAGAACCCGTTTAAACCTTCGTAAAATAATAGAAATCAAATCATTCAATAAATAGGTCGTCGTACCCAAAGTTGTTTCAATATTCTCGGCACTTCCTAAAAAAGATTTTAACGCCACTAAATAACGCCCCAAAGTCTCCCGTTCTAACTCTTCTCGTGCTTTATCTCCAACATAAAAGTTTTTGTCTTCAAAACTGTAAAAAAGTACCGTTTTGGTCTCTAAACTGTTGTTACCAAGAGGAATCATCTCTATTTTTCCATTGTTATTAATACCCACAACAGAGTTGGTTGTTCCAAAATCTATGGATGCTGTTATCATTTTGTTCCTTCTATTGTTAAAACTGGTTTTATCAGATCTTGTAACTCTTTCATTTTTTTCTTTTTAATCCTATAGGGTTACATCTTTCTCTAATTGGCTCTTTTTTATATTTTTTTAATCTTTTAAGCCAATTCTCCATCAAATTCCTTCATAACAGAGCGTTAACAATAGCTAAGTAATATGGGATTCTTCTAAGTGTTTAAATGATTAATATTTTGTTGTTTTTCTTTTGTGGTGCGTTGAGAAACGCACCATTTCTTAACTATAAAGTTTCGGTACACCTAACTTTGTATGAAAAGCATCTGCTGATTCTTCAGAAATATTCAGACCTTTTGCAAGTTTATCTAAATAAAGTGCTTCCTCTTTTGAATCAAGATCAATCGTCATTAACGAAGAGAGGTAAACTTCTCCTTCTATTCCTTTAGCACTGGCAATAACACCTTCCAAGTCAAGTGGTGAAGAGATCTCTTTTTGTACAAATGATAACTCTTCTTCACTTACTTCACCTATGTATTTAACTATCTTTGCTTGCTCGTCTTTGTCTATCTGTCCATCTACCTTAGCTGCATTTATCATCGCTTTTAAAAGAACTTTTGCTTGTTCCTCTTGTGAAGGTGTGGTGTCAGCTACTTCTTTACCAGCAAGTGCAGCTGATAGAAGAGCACCTAGACCATTGTCATTACTAGTTGTTGAATTAGAAGCACCTGTTAGCCCTGAAAGTAAGTCGCCTATTCCTCCACCTTGTGACGCAGATGAAGCATCATTTTTACTTCCACCTAAAAGTCCACCCAATATATTACCAATTCCTCCACCAGAAGAAGATTGTCCACCCATCATACTCGAAGTAACTTTTGCCACTACCATACCCATTGCCATTTTTCCTATCATACTCATCATGCTCATATTGTTTCCTTTTTATTAATTTTATTTAGAATTGTACCATAAGTAAAAAATCTCTAAAATTTTACGCATTTTTTTAGCAACAATCCAAAGCATAATACTTATCTTCTATCTCTTTATCACTAAAGGTAAGGATACGATTAAAAATGTAAGTTGTGATATGTCTCCTGCCTTTATAAATTGATTGATGATTACTTAGTCAGTTATAATAAAAAAAGAATATAATAGAACAAAGGATGTATCATGAAAAATATAAATACGATTCTAGCCGTGGTTGACGATTCTAACTTAAGTAATCAAATACTAAAAAAGTCTATTGAATTGGCCACTCAATTTGATGCTAAAGTTATTGTTTTACATACCATACATATTCCATTTTTAAACCTTGCACTCTACAGTGATGATGTCCCTATTGATAAAGATAAAATCAAAGAGAACATTGATACTCTTTTTGAAAGTTTAAACAAAGAGGGGCAAATTAAACACCATACCTTGGTATATTTTGGCGATCCAAGTGAGAGAGCCAGTTTGGAAGCCAATCGAGATAATGTTGACTTTATTATTGGTGGAAGCAATATCAACTTTGAGAAACTATTACGAGAGGTCAATAAATCCATTTTGGTGGTCAAAGAGAACTCTAGAGAGTACAACACTATAATCATTCCTACCGATCTGAGTGAAAAGTCCAAAGAGGCAATCAACTTTATAAAAACTAATTTTTCTACAAAAAATTTAAATATGGTTTACGGCTATGAGAGTATTGCCATGGTAACCAGTATGTATGATATTAATTATATTGAGATGATTGAGTACCAAAGAGAAAACAAAAACATAGCCTCCAAGCTACTCACAAAGTTTGAAAAAGCAGTTGCTCTTGATGGTGAGTTAACAGATGTTGCTTTCTCACTTGCTCACGGTCTACTAAAGTATCTCAATAACAAAAATCCAGACTTGATTGTGGTCGCTTCATATAGTGGAAAAAATGAACTATTTATTGGTTCAACATCCAGCTATTTGGCAAAAGAATCAAAAAATGATCTTCTGATATTTTGTTAGTATTTCATAAAATTATTCTTTGAAATAAAATTTAATTTCAAGGAAGAAAATGGCATACTTATCAACGATAGTTATGTCATGAACATAACAAATAAATTTATATAAAATGGACTCAATAACTATGCAACAAATAATATATATTACTTCTCGTAGACTATTACCACTGGATTCTGGTGATAAACTTTTAACATTTAATATCTTAAAGCGACTGAGTAAAAAGAGATCTATACATCTCATTAACCTTAATGAAGGTAGCGAATATTCGGCTGAAGAGCTTGATACCATATCTCATTTATCTACTACTTTTAACACGATATCGTATAAAAATGAACACTCATTATTTAAAAAATTAAAAAGTATTCTTCTAAATAAAATGTACTGGAAAGTTAAAATAGACAATCCAGAAATTACTGTAGAAATTATGAACATTATTAAACATAATGCCTCTTCCAAATCTATTATTTGGGACCATCTACGTTCAACACTTTTCTTTAGTGACAACGACTATAAAAACACACTTATTGAACATAACAATGAAGCTGAGATTATAAGAAGTAGAATGAGTAAAAGTAATAATTTTATTGAGAAATTTATCTTAAGTCAACAATCTAAAAAGACGGATGAGCATATTCATAATGTGCATAAACATATGGAAAAAGTTATTACTTTAAATGAGAATGATTTTAAAACATTGTATGATGAAAATCCAAATAAATATGAGATTATGAAACATCTTCTTTTAGATTTTTCACATAAAGTTTATGAGGTTAAAAATCACACAGAAACCCTTAAAGTATTATTTGTTGGTAGTTTAGATTGGTATCCAAATACAGAAGGTATAGAGTGGTTTATAGAAAATGTTATGCCTATACTTGATAAAAATGCTTTTAACTATGAATTAAATATTGTAGGAAGAAATCCTAGTGAGCAGTTTGTCAACTACATAAAGAGTAAATCAAATATTATCTTAAATGTTAATGTACCTAGTATTGAAGAGTTCTATTTAAAATCAGATATTTTTATTATTCCAATTCAAAATGGGTCTGGAATAAATATAAAAGTTTTAGAAGCATTCTCTTATGGGATACCTATGGTCATGACAAACTTTTCTAAAAGAGGATATGATAAGGTAAACTTTATTAATGACTCAGATTCAGAAGAGGAGTTTGCCAATAACCTTATGGAGCTTAAGGATTTTAATAAAAGAGCTCAACTCCATAAAGATTCATTAGCCTATTATGAGAACTATCAGATAGAATCTAACAGTACATTAAATCATCTTTTTTAATTTAAATAACTTGATATTCAAGTTATTTAATAAAGAGATAACGTAAGATTTTCATATAGATAAAACTATTTTTAGCAACTTGTAATGATCCAAAGTTTCTATTTGTAAGATAAATATACTCTTTTACATTATTAATAAGTTGTTGTCCAGAGACACCATCAACATCATAATTTACCAATGGTCTATTGATATATTTCACTTCATTACCCTTTAAGTTCTTTACAATATCAATTACCCATTGATAATCAGCCTTTATCTTATAGGTCAAATCATAAAATGGTAACTGCTCATTTTTTACAAAAAGAGATTGATGATTCATTTGAAACTTAGACTTTAATGTTGACATATTTAGCTCAGGCATTGAGTTTATATGCCTTCTAAAACCATTGTTTCTTACATTGATCCAATCACCATAGAGCAATTTTTTATCACTTGAAAGTGTATTAAAAATATTACTAAGTGTATCCTCTGCATAAAAAGTATCATTTGCATTAAGAAAATTGACCCACTCACCTGTTGCATTGGCTAAGGCTTTATTCATGGCATCATAGATACCTTTATCTTTTTCAGAAATAATAATATCTATATGATCACTGTACTTCTCTACTATCTCCATTGTATTATCTGTTGATAACCCATCAATTATAATGTATTCAATATTTTGATAATTTTGACTTATTACACTCTGAATAGTTTTTTCTAAAAACTCTCCTGCATTATAAGTAATAGTAATAATCGACACTTTAGGAACTGAATTTAATCTCATAGCATCTCCTTCTATTTAAAAATTTTGTTTTTTTATGTTCTTAAATATTATTATAGTTACTTATAGCTAAATCTTTCCTTTTTTATTAATAAAGTTTTAGAAATTCAATATTACCAATACCATTAACCTGAATTTAAATCAAAGCCTCAGCCAAAACCTCATCAATAACAGAGACAGGAATAATCTCTATCGCCTCTCTTACTTCATCGGGGATATCTTCTAAATCACGCTCATAATTTTTGTCGGGAATTAATGCTTTGGTTACTCCTGACTTGTATGCAGCGATAAGTTTCTCTTTTAATCCACCAATAGGGAGAACTTTTCCGGTTAAGGTCAACTCACCTGTCATGGCTACTTTGTTGTCTACTTTTTTCTCTGAGAGTATCGATGCAATGGCTACAGCCATAGTAATACCAGCACTTGGACCATCTTTTGGTGTGGCACCTTCTGGTACGTGAATGTGTAGGTCAAAACGTTTATAGACTTCACTTCTATCAATATTTTCTACACTCTCTTTCTCTTTTAGATTTAAAGGGATAATGGCTTTGTTTACTTGTAACATATTGTTGTCTACTAAAATCTTCACCACTGAGAACGCAATATGTGCTGACTCTTTCATAACATCACCAAGACTACCTGTTAGTTTAACAGCACCTTTTCCTCTGAGCTTAATGGCTTCTATCTTTAAAACATCTCCACCAACAGCAGTCCATGCCAAACCATTAACCACGCCCATCAGAGGTTTCTCGTCGATGGCAGAAGCTTCAAATACCTTTTTATCGGCAAATTCTGGTAAATCTTTGATTTTAATTTTAACTTTACCTGATGAATCTTCAGACAAAAGTTTCAATGCTGACTTTCGCATAAGCCCTGCAATTTTTCGTCGTAATCCTCGAACACCTGGTTCTCTTGTATACTCATCAATCAACAATTTTAAGGCTTTATCTGTAATTTCAACCTCTTCACTTTGAAGTGCATGTTTTTTTAACTCTTGAGGAATCAGATACTGTTTTGCAATCTCAAACTTTTCCCCCGGCGTGTACGAACTGACCGATATAAACTCCATTCTGTCACGCAGTGGTGCTGGAATTTGACCAACATCATTGGCTGTAGCTATAAAAATTGCTTTGCTCAAATCGATGTTAAAGTTCAAGTAGTGATCACGGTACTCTTTGTTCTGTTCAGGATCTAAAATCTCTAAAAGTGCAGCTGTTGGGTCACCTCTGTTGCTTCTTCCTACTTTGTCTATCTCATCTAACACAATGACTGGATCCATACTCTTTGCACTAATGAGACCTTGAACCAAACGTCCAGGCATGGCTCCAACATAAGTTCTTCTATGCCCTCTAAGCTCATTAACATCTTCTAGTCCACCCAAAGCAATTCTTACCAAAGGTCGACCTAACGCCTTAGCAATAGAGTTTGCCAATGATGTTTTACCAACTCCGGGAGGTCCCGAAAAACATAAGATAGTTCCAGCGTTTCCTTCCAAAGTAATCTCTCTTCTCTTCGCCAATTCTCTGACGGAAAAGAACTCTACGATTCTCTCTTTTGGTTTCTCTAATGAGAAGTGGTCATTGTCTAAAGCCTCTTGAACCTCTGAAACTTTCAGCCCTTTTTTGGTTACTTTTCCAAAAGGAAGCTCAAAAATCCACTCCAGATAACTTTGTATCTGAGAAGCATCTGCAGAATCAGGATGCATTCGAGTAAAACGATTTAACTGCTTGGTAATCTCTTTATAAGTCTCCTCTTCAACATGCTCTTTTAGAGCTTCTACTTTTTCTCTAAACTCAGCTATCTCTTCTTCACGCTGGGCATCCACACCCAACTCTTTGTTAATCTCTTTTATCTGCTCTTTAAGAAAGTACTCTTTGTTGGTCTGTTCAATCTTCGTATGTACTTTAGAACGAATCTCACGTTCAACCCTTGCCGATTCCATCTCACTAATGATAATATCGATCACTTGCATAAGCCGTGTCTCAATATCATTCTGAGCATACATCTCATACGCATCAGCTTTGGCAAGTTTTAAAAGCGAAGAGACCAAATCTACAATTCGATAAGGGTTATCTGTCTCAGTAATGGTCTTCAAAAGATCAGCAGGAATATTCTTGTTTACTTTTGAAAGCTGTTTAAGTTTCTCGTTTAACACACCCACCAATGCTTGAGTTTTTAGTGCATCATAGGGAGCTTGTTCAATCAAACGAACCAAAGTACTTTGGAAAAGGCTCTCTTCTATCTCCATGGTTTCTAATGGTGAATCTATCGTACCTTTTGCTAAACCTTGAAAAAGAATTTTAACACGACCATCAGGAAGGTTAACTTTTCGCATAACAGAACCGATGACACCTACAGGGTGAATATCCTCTTCCAAGCGAGAACCTTCAAAACCCTCTTTTGTCGTTGTTAGTAATATTAAAGAGTTCTTTTCCATTGCATAGGTCACAGCATCGATGTCCTCTTTTTTTGTCAAAAAGATGGGGCTGATCATAAAGGGATAAAGAAAAAGTCTGTCTTCTATTACTATTGGTATTTGCGTAGGAAATGGTTCATAATTACTTAATTGCATCTATCTTTAAACCTTTTATTTTAGTTGAAAATTTTGTCTAAAAGTCCAACTTTTGGAGCTTTAATATCGGCCATATTGAGTGAAGATGTAGCATTCTTATTTTTATAAATTTCTTCTGCTTTATCTTTACCCAAACGACCATAGAGACTGGCTATGTTTTCATTGAGCATGTACTGTGCCATGTTGAGGCGAACTTTTATGGTTTGAACCACAGGAAGGTAAGATGAATTTGGATAAGCTTTAACAAAAGTATCGACCTCTGTTAGTGTATCCATCATCAGTTTTTGGTCTTTGTTAATGTCTTTAATTCCTAAAAACGCTGCTTTAATCTTCAAAAATTTTGCCTGTTCAACTCGCTCTCCTGAGGCATACTTCTTAAGATACTCATCAAGATAATAATCTGACATAATATAAGCATGATCTTCCATATGGGCCTGAGCCAACTCCATCGTTGCTTCAGGAAGAAGAGGTGAACGCATATGCTCACTACGTAGTGATATATAATAGTTGTCTGCTTTATCTAAGTTTGATGATGCGACCTCTTTAACAATAGCTTGATACCAATAAAGTGCTGGTTTATCATACTCATTTACAGCATCTTTAGAGCTACATCCTAAAAGAAGTGTTGCAAACGCTACAGCTGTAAGCATTTGCTTGATATTTATTAAAATTTTCATCATTAACCTTATATAGTTTTTATAAAATAGATAATACCTCAAAATCTATTATATTTTGCTATAATCGCCAAAAATCATACCATTAAGGATGTAATGTGACATTAACAATTATAGGACCTGGTTCCATGGCAATGGCAATAGCTCATGGACTAACAGAGAAGTATACTTTGGAGTTTGTAGCACGTGATATTTCTAAATTAGAAGAGATTAAAAAAGAGTTTTCTGCCAATGTTTATCCTTTAGAGAATTTTAATATTTCAAATAAAATTATCTTACTAGCTGTTAAACCTTATGCTCTCTCTTCTGTTTCAAAACAACTAACAGGAGAAGCAAACACCGTTTACTCTGTTTTAGCTGGAACCACACTTGAAGCTTTAAAAGAAAACATCCCTGCACAAAATCATGTGCGAATCATGCCAAATGTTGCTGCTAAATTTGCTGCTTCTACATCGGTTATAACGGGTGACGTGACTAAAAAAGAAAAAGCCATAGAGATATTTTCTGCCATAGGAGATACCTTTTGGGTAGACAGTGAAAAAGAAGTAGACATCGCCACTGCCATAGCAGGTTCAGGTCCAGCACTTTTGACTTTGGTAGCAGAAGCGATGATGGACGGTTTGGTAAAAGAGGGAATGAAACGTCCTGATGCTGTAGGTATTACCAATTCACTCTTTAAAGGATTCGCTCCACTTATTGCCTCAAATCACCCTGCCCTTATAAAAGATGCTGTTATGAGTCCAGGAGGAACCACAGCTGCTGCTTATGCTGCTTTAGAAGAAGGTGCTGTTAGGAGTTCGTTTATCAAAGCTGTTGGGGAGGCTTTTAAGATTACCCAGAGATAAAATATAAATTAAACTTTAAGAAATAATTTTAATAGTATAATTAAATATTAATACCTCTTAAAGGAATTTTATATGCACTCTTTTTATAAAAAGTTTATATTTTTAATGATGCTTCTTGTTAACTCTTTACTATTGGCTGATGAAGTAACAATCCCTATCTATGTTTCAAACCCCACGGTCAATGAAACAGATGGCACAGTAACCTTTACCATTACCTTAGACAAAGCACCTATATCTATTTTAGGTATGAATGTAAATTATCAAACACGTAATGGTTCAGCCACAGCAGGTGATGATTATGAAGAAAAAACAGGTGGGATACTTGACTTTAAATACTTTCCTAAAGGCGTAACTTCAAGAGATGTCACCCTTGACATTTATGATGATGCTATTTATGAGGGAAATGAAGGCTTTTATCTTGATGTTAGTACCTCTGCTTCAGGTTATCAATCCAATGCTACAGGTTATGCTACCATTGTAGATGATGAAATCCAACCTCTTTCCATCTCTATTTTTGGGAAATCCATAACGGAAACAGATGATAACTTAGCCTCTCTTTCTTTACGTGTTCAGCTTAATCAAAATGCTCCTGTAGGAGGGGTTGATGTGGCGTATACTACTACTGATTACACAGGAACAGTAGCAGATAAAGCATTAGCTGGACAAGATTATGTGGCTGTGACAAGTAGCATTCACATTGCCCAAAACACGGATGTTGGCTATATTAATATCTCTATTTTAGGTGATTTAATACCTGAAGAAGAAGAAAAGTTTGTGGTGAAACTAACTTCTACGAACAAAGGCTCTTTAGGTGCGACTGAAGCCATTGCGACTATTGATGATAATGATTTTCCTTCCGTTGATTTTTCTTCAACAAACTTTTCAATTGTAGAGGGAAACTCTAGCTCCAAAATGTTAAATTTTAATTTTACCTTAGATAAAGATGCAGTAGCTGGAACATCTTTTGAGTACTATACCCAAGATAGTTCTGCAAAAATATCAAACAATGATTATGTTGAAATAAATACAACGAAACATATTGTGCCTATTGGAACACGAGACATTGATATTGGCGTGATTATTAATGGTGATACAAAAATAGAAAATGATGAAACTTTTTATTTAAAATTTCAAAATGAGACAAATTTAACGATTAGCAATTCTACGGTACAAGGAACTATTATAAATGATGATGGTTCTTTTCCTACACTATCTTGTACCAATAGCTCTGAATCAATTTTAGAAGGGGACAGTGGAACAAAAACCATAACCTATAATTTTAGCTTAGATAAACCATCAGATGGAACAAGCTACTTTGAGTATGACACATGGGATGATAATACAACAAGTAATGGAGATTATATATCTATTAATTATACGCCTTATACCTTCGCTAATAATCAAACAAATTTATCTATCTCTGTCACAATCAATGGTGATACTGAAGAGGAAAATGATGAAAATTTTTATCTTACACTCTACAATGCTAATAATTTAAATATTGATGCTAATTGTACCTCTATTGAAACAACAATTATAAATGATGACACTCCCAAATACCCTTTTACCTGTAAAGAAGAATCTTATCTTTTCACCTCTGACCAAACAGCTAACTATAGTGATTTTTATAGCATTAACATGTATTCAGGGGTAGCCACAAAAGAACAACGTTTTGGAACGTCACATATTAATGCCACAGGGTATAATGTCCAAGACAACTATATTTATGGTCTTGAGTATGGTAATGATGATGTCAATGATACCAACAATAGTTACAACGTCGTTAAAATAGACTCTAAGTTTAATATTACAAACCTAAACATTGTCGGACTTCCAAAGGGACGATACTATTTAGGAGATGTATCTATGGATGGCATCTATTATTTAGCCAATAGATACATGCCTGATGATTCATTTGATAGACTACAAGAGATACAAAAAGTAGATTTAAACAATAGTCTGCTTCTACCCAAACTTACACTAATATACCCTGCAGGAGTAGCTCCCATTGTTAGTGCTGACTTTGCATTTAACCCTAAGGACAATCAACTCTATATGGTCAATGCCAATAACAATCAATTGGTAAGAGTAAACCCTAGCACAGGAGTTGTAGAAGAGCTAGGAAACATCGGAATTACAGCAAGTACGTACAGCGTCATTAGCTTCTTTGATGTTGATGGAAATTTTTATTTCTATACAAATGGTACAGAAAAAATTTATAAAATAAATATCTCTAATCCAGCTTCTATCAATACAACAGCCATTGAATTTAATGACATGAGAGGAATCATTAACTCAGGAGATGGAGCTAGATGTGCCAATGCACCTGTAACTCCACCTCTTTTAGATGACACCCCCTTAGTCTGTGACGATACTATGTACCTCTCTAGCTCCATCAAAAGAGGAACAGGTCAAACAGGTAAAATGTGGTTACATAACATTAAAACCACAACAAATCCTTTTACTTTTGATGTTATTGATGAAAATGGAGATGCACGACTCTACAATGCCCTTGCCTACTCTGATTCAGGTGATGCCAACATGACAGACTTTATTTTCGGACTTTATAAAGATGAGATTGTACGCATTGGTGCGAATGGTCGTCCTATCCATTGGAAAACCATCTCAACACCTGACCTTAATTTAAGCGATACCCAACTCTTTGCAGGGGCTATTTACAATGGTGTTTATTATATCTCTGGTGCAGGTGTTGATTATGATAAAATATTTAGCATTGACCTAAAAGATGCTAATGCTACGGTGAATAGTATTACTTTAAGTAAGCCTATCTCGCTGTTAGATTTTTCCTTTACCCCAGATGGTAAGTTTTTACATGGAATTATAGATGGGGGAGAATTGGTTAAAATAGATATTAGTACAGGTAGTGTAACTATTATTGGTTCTGCTCATACAGGCTATCAATTTGACTCTACCTTTTCCGATAAAAATGGTCGCTTCTTTGCCAATGACAGTAAAGGAAATGGATTCTTTGAATTTAATCTAAATACAGGAAATAAACGCTTTTTGTCTGCTTCTCAACAAGCTTCTTTTAACGATGGAGCAAACTGTTTAAAAGAAGCTTTAATATTTACCGATTATGGAGATGCCCCAAGCACTTATGGAGAAGCCAGACATAACATTGCCAATGGCATTTTTTTAGGAGATGAGGTTGACCATGATATTGAACAGTACTACAGCATAGATGCCAATGGCGATGACCAAAATGGTACAGATGATGAAGATGGTGTAACTTTAACCGATGGAAGTGAACTCAATGGTGCTTTCTTTAAGGCAAACGCTGCACATTCACTTAAAGTTAAACTCTCTAAAGATGCTTATTTAAAGATTTGGATAGATAAAGACATTAACGGTGTTTTTGACAATGCAAGTGATTTGGTCTTCAACCAGGCACTTACAGCAGGAGAACATAATATTAGTTTTAATTTACCTACTGGATTACAAGGAAATAAACAAACTTACCTAAGAGCTAGAGTTTCATCTAAGCAAAATATGAACCCTGTGGGATTGGTAACCGATGGGGAGGTTGAGGATTATGCTATTAAATTTGGAACCGATGGCATCAAAGGTGACTTTAACATCCAACGTACCAATTCTGCTGTTAATGCCAAAGATTATAATCTCTACACCCAAATTGTAGGACGTGACTTTAACTACCATGTGGTCTTTTATGATGAGGGCTTTAACGTTGAGCAAAATTTAACAGAAGTTCCTGTGAAAGTGGAGTTATTTGATATGATAAAAGGAACATTGCTTTACAGCTCTTACCAATATTTTCCAAACATAGAAAGAACCCGTGTAGCAGTCACTTTAGCTGATGATTTAGATGACCTAAATGCAACCAAAGAGGCTTTATTTAAAATCTCCTATGCCGTTAACCTTGATGGTGACATTGTTCAAGGCACAGGCAATCCTAGTTGTGGAATAAATGCTAAAAACTGTTATGAGAATTTAATTGCTTCTAACATTAAAAAAATAGTAGAAGCCAAAGATAAATTTGCCATTCGTCCAGAGAGCTATTTTGTAACGATTGCTGATGGAGACAAAGAGCGTGTTAATAGCCGAACACCTAATGCAAAGCTAACCATGAGTGCAGGTTATGACTACAACTTAACTGTTTTAGCAAAACGATATGATACATCTAA
>Ga0256840_1002647_pt1 | contig 15510 bp, 14 predicted proteins | sample 355202metaG_FD_185969 | JGI IMG/M metagenome (GOLD analysis project Ga0256840, IMG submission 185969) | Hydrothermal vent microbial communities from Mid Atlantic Ridge, Atlantic Ocean - 355-202 | ecosystem: Environmental > Aquatic > Marine > Hydrothermal vents | place: Atlantic Ocean: Mid... | reverse complement strand
GTGGAGACTTTCCACCAAAGAGTGCGTGCATTTTAGACATACGTCTTTGTACATCAAGACCCGTAAGGTAGTGAGACACACCGATAAGGTTTTGCTCAGGAGTAAGTTTATACCCTTTGTTTCCCCAATAACCATTACCAAATATCCCTAAACGACCTTGCTTAACGAACTTAATAATACGATCTTGCACCGCTTTAAATGCTGTAGCACCAGAAGTATATGGTGAAGTACCCGCCACTTTTGCCCACTTTTCAGCTTCTCTTGCTGTAGCTTCAGGGTCAGCTTTTGTAGCTGCAACAACATCAACAAAGTCAAGTGCATGTAAGTGGTAGAAGTGTACAAAGTGGTCATGTACTTGTAACGAACCTTGAATAAGGTTACGTACAATACGTGCATTTTTAGGGATAGTTACATTAAATGCATCTTCCACTGCTTCACATGATCTTTGGTAATGCGTACCTGTACACACACCACAAATACGCATTGTCATCAAACCAACATCTCGTGGATCTCTATTTTTAACAATAGTCTCGATTCCTCTAAACATCGTTGAAGATGACCATGCGTCGATGATAGTGTTGGTACTATCTATCACTGCTTCTATTCTAAGGTGACCTTCAATTCTTGTAATTGGGTCAACAATAATATGTTTATTTCCATTTGCATCTGTTGAGTGGAAATTTCCATCTGCACCATGTGCTGGTGCATGAGTTGCAGCTTCGGCAGGTGCTGTTGCAACTGTTTCTTCTGCAGCGACTGCTGTTGTATCCATCATTTCTGCTCCGCCACCTGTTACTTGGGCTTCTGCTTGTTCATTAATTTCTGGCATTAGTATTGTCCTCCATCTTCTCTTTTACCTGCTACTGCACTTGCAGCTGCATGGATACCGATACCGATACCTGCTGCTGTAAGTAAACCTAAACCAAACTCATCAACGGTTTTTTCAACCCCACCAGTTGGTGCTTTGATGTTGGCATTTGCCATTGGTCTCTCATATGCGTATTTGTCCCAGAAATCTGGTTCAGAACACCCAATACATCCACGTCCAACACCAATAGGCCAGTTCACACCTTCGTTATAACGAATGATAGAACAGTTATTGAATGTCATTGGACCTTTACATCCCACTTTGTAGAGACAGAAGTTGTTTTTTGCACCTTCATCACCCCACTCTTCTACATACTCACCTGCATCAAAGTGTCCACGTCTTTCACAGTTATCGTGGATACGGTAACCAAATGCAAATTTAGGACGTAAAAGTGAGTCAAGCTCAGGAATAGTCCCAGTAAGTACAAAGTGCAAGATAACTCCTACCATGTTAGATGGGTTGGCAGGACATGCAGGAATGTTAATAAGTGGCTTACCTTTAATGACATCCATAACCCCTACAGAGTCTGTAGGATTTGGAGCTGCCGCGGGGATACCACCATACGTTGCACAAGAACCAACCGCTACTACTGCGGCTGCTCCTTGGGCTGCACGGTGTAAGTGATCTACAAATGTCTCACCTTTTGCACCGATAGTTCCATACCCACCATTCATACCTAGTGGTACTGCACCTTCAACAAAAAGAAGGTACTTACCTTTAAAGTGTTCCATAGCCTCATCCATCTGCTTCTCAGCTTGGTGGCCTGAAGCTGCTTGAAGTGTTTCATGGAACTCTAAAGAGATAATATCCAAGATAATCTCATCAATCTTTGGTCCGTCTGAACGAAGGAGAGCTTCTGAGTTACCTGCACAGTCTGAAAGTTCTACCCAAATAACAGGTACTCTGTTCATAAGTACAGCTGCTTCTGCCACAAGTGGTGTAAACGAAGCAGGAAGCATAAGCATCGCAGTCGTTGCAGATGCCCACTTCAAAAAATCACGTCTCTCTAAGCCTTGGTCTTCGATACTCTCTGTAAAGTCAACTCTATTGTTAAGAGGGGCTAATTTTTTTAAGTCCTCTATACGCTCTTGACATTTAATATACAGTTCATCATAATAGGCGTCACCTTTATTGGTATCTACCTGTGCACTTTCTGCCGTAAAAAGTTTTTTTACGGATTCTTCTTTGTCTATACTCATTCTATTCTCCTTTTTTTATTCAGAATACTATTTGAATACTCATTCATTATGATAAATTAATTTAACTTAGACAACATTGAATGTGTGTTCATTCTTAATAAAATGTAACTTTTAGTTACTTATTAATATAATTTTAAACTATAACTAATAATTAATATAATGCACACTATATATTCAATCTCTTCTATCTGTCCATTCATTAATCTCATATGTTTTACCATTCCTTGGCAGTATCCACATCTGATACATAGAGGTAAACCACATAATAGCAAATGCCATCATATACCCAAATCCACCTATGATAGTGAACCAGGCAAACCCTGGAAATATTGATGTAATCCACCATGATGATATATCAATAATCAAAAAGAGAAAAGGAATAGCAATAATAGCTGCTTTTACTTTTTCATTAAATCCAACTGCCAATGAAAATATATATCCCACAAATATAAAGATAAATGCAATACCAAAAAGGTGGATATGTGACACTCTCGTCAAGGAATCAAGAGATGCACCTTTATCTGTCTCCGTAACTTTAGATACTTCTTCATAGCTTGTTAAAGGTGCGATTGAGGGCATAACTTCTACAGAATGGCAAGATATACAGTTTGCTTGAAAAATAGGTTCTACTTCTTTCCAGTGTTCTAAAGGTGCCCCTTCTCTTGTCCACATGATGAGTTTTGCTCTATCTGCATCACTAGCCTTATCTTTCATAGAACCATTAAGTTTAGCTTCTAGTTTAGAACTATCTTTGTTCCCATGATAACTATAAACCACATCATCTACAGAAACACCGAATTCACCATCTGCCATACCATGGGTTAATAGTATCTGTGCAAGTGCCATCAATATTCCTATACCCATGACCAACATATATCCCGTAAACAACGTACGTACTGCTATACCTAGCGAAGGTAAATTCATTTGACCCATTACTCTATTTTCCATTTATCATCCTTATATTTATGAAAACTATCACAATTTATTTTAAGTGAATAGATATTCAGAATGGTACGCAAATTAGCTTAATATAAAGTGAATATCTATTCATTTTATATCCTATGCTTATCTATAAAATAATCTATATCTATAAGAATAATAAATATGTAACAATTTGTTTAAATTTTACGTATTGTGAATACTCATTCATTAAACTTTAAGCTTAAATGGTTTAGAATCCTGAATAGGTATTCATTTTAATTAATGGTACTTACATACATACTCATATGACTGTCGCACACTTTCATGCTCCTCCTTGATAACGGTGCATTTTGTGATGGTCATATATACCTAATTATAGTATGAATATTGTTCAGCTAGAGGCAATTATGAATCTTCTTTTCAGATTTAGAGATTGAAATTAATTTAATTTAAGACATACACTCCCTGAATTCTTAAGCATCCTTTTAGTCCGTACTCTAGCTGTACAATATTCATCTAGTCCTTGTTCAGTACACAGTCAGATACCTTGTCCAAACTTAGGTTGATATATAAAAAGTACTTTAAAACTTAGTGATATAATATAATGTTTATATATACTATCCCTTACCCTTTTATAAATTTATCTGACTGTGTAGTGGACAATCTATTTTGATATAAAAGAGTGACATTGTCGCATTAGAAGAAAAGAAGATAAACCAAACAACATTACTGAGTAGTACAGACAGAACATACATCAAATGTACGAAAAATAAACGTTGCTTCTTCTATGGTTTTCGCACCAACCATTGCTTCTATAGCAATACCTTGTTGCCCCTTGGTTCCATGACTTAAGTTCCACTGAGTAGGTGTAATGATCTCATAATTAACTATACGACCCTCTTTTACTGTCGTTGTATGGATAAGCGATCCACGTGCAGCCTCAACAACACCAGTACCCTCAAAGTCACCCAATTGCGTGTGTAAATCTAAGGTACAAGAAGGTTCATCTAGCTCTAAATTATTTAAAAGTTTTTTACTATAGTCTAATAGCTGTGCAACTTCATGTATACGTGCAAACACCCGAGTAAGTAATGAGTCCTTATATCGTTTATGTAAATTCTTAACTATTGGTGTTTTGGCTACCATACCACGAGCTAAAGGTCCAACTTCATAGAGTCTATCTTTATACATAACAGCTTTTGATACAGTACCAACTTGCTCTGACTCTTTAACATATTTAGTATCGACATTTGACACATTAGTCACTATTGATTTACCAGGCTTTGAAAGTATACAGTTACCAAAGACTATAAATCTATCATGACTTTGTCCAATTTCTGCCATATTTGCATTACCCATAAGGTGCAATAGTGTACCAAAATCACCCTCAATTTTATGCAATGAAGAAACAGACTCAATTTCTAAATAGTTTTCCAAATCAAGTCCCACCATCACTTGCTCAAAAAACTTTATACTTTCATCTACTAAGCTTTGTGCCTGCATAACATCTAAATATGTAGGATCGCAAGTTACTCCTCCAGGAACTGCATAAGAAGAGTGTGGCCACTGCCCCGAAAAGATTGCCAAAGCTTTAGTAATTATAGAAGAAAGATAAGTTGCTTTTATAGCATAGTTCTCACCACTTTCTAGTTGTACGTACTTTTCAAGCTGTGGCAATATAGTCATATATAACCACTTAACATGGTTCTGTATAAGTTCACATGCCAAAGTAAATTCTCGTATGTCATTTGCCTTTGAGCTAAGCGTAACTGGCATACCTGCATTGGTATATCCATCTTCTATAGCACGTACAGCCGTCAGTAAATGAGCATGGTTACAGATACCACATACTCGTGGAGTAATGACTAATGCATCACGGGCATCTTTACCTCTAAGTATCTCTTCTATACCTCTGTAAAAGCCAAAGTTTATTTTGACATCCTCAATAAGTCCATCATTAAAAGTAAAGTCAAGTTCAGCCTCGCCTTCTATCTTTTCAATGAGCTGTTTTATGTGAAGTTTTTTCATTTATCATAGTCCATTAATCGCTCTGTAAAGCGTTTTATTTTAAAACTTTTGACTACTCCCGTAAGTGTAAGATATGCTCGTCTAGGAACACCTAACGGCATCTTTGCAGGTATGCCCATGTTGGTTTTTGTTGTATAAAGAGAACTTTGAGGAAACTGTGGTTCAGTACATCCAAAACAAGGCGTCCCTGAGCGTGTTTTAGAACTCACATCATTCCATAGTATCTTGTTACAAGACCCTCTCGTATAAGGTCCTTGACATCCTTGTTCATAAAAGAGGCATCCCTCTTTTAGACCAAAATTTTTAGTGTCTATCTTCCATTCAAAATATTCGTTACGTGTACAGCCTGTGTGTACTGTGTACCCGTACAGTTCTACTGGGCGATGTAAATTGTCTATATCAATCACTTTATTCTTTGCTATCATCAGCAAGACGTAAGACATCCACCTAGGGTGCATAGGACAACCAGGCAAAGAGATGAGTTTAGAAGCATAGCTCTCATAGCGGGAAGTCTTTTCTTCTAAATCAAAGCAAAAACCAGAAATTTTATCTGGATCTTTTTGTTTAAATATACCACCAAAAGTCGCACACGTTCCTGCAGAGATGATATGTTTAGCTTTATTTGCATAGGTTTGTATAAGTTTAGATACTTCCACCCCACCTTTTAAGAAGCCCTCTTTGATAAAAGAACCTTCTAAAATGAGTATATCACACGGTACTGACCCTTTAATAACATCTTCCATACTATAACTACCATCAAGTGCAGGATGATGGACTATCTCAAAATGAGACAAAATAGAAAAAAGATCTGGGTGATTTAAAAAAGAATGTGTATTGCCATTACATGTAATAGCTTGTAACCAAAGTAAACGAGGTTTCATATATGCTGTCTCCTTTCTATACAAAGTAAAGCACCGATAGAAATTCCTCTCACTAAAGACTTCCCTAACAAAAAGAGAAATCCACCAGACATGTTAAGCCTTTAACGCATTATAGATGTTACGCGAAATATCATCTATATAAAATTCTATGCCTTGAGGAAGGACATCTTCCCCTTTGAGAAACACTATACCTCCCAAGTACCCCATAAACAGACCAAATGCAGAAAAGAAGTCTTGGTTACGAAGTTCTCCAGAGCTTACTGAGTCATCAAAGAAAACCATAATCTCGGTAATGAAACCAGAAACACATACCATACCCTGACAGTCACCTGTGAATACTTCACGGTTAGATAAATAGACACGTAAAAAGTACTCTATCATCTCAGGTTTTTCTTTTGCCATAGTAAAATAAACATCAACTATCTCATGTATTTTTTGCTCCGCACTTACATCTAACTCATTGACCACACGAATTTTCTTACCAAGTGTTTCTGAGGTATACTTTATAATCTCCTGTGCCAATATATCTTTAGAAGAAAAGTAGTTATAAAGATTCCCCACAGACATTTGCAGTTTAGTTGCTATATCAGGTATGGTTGTTTTATGAAAACCATTCACCGAAAAAAGATGCAAGGCTGTTTGGATGATGGATTCTCTTTTAAGTGCTTTTTTTTCTGCTATTTTCATTTTGTTCCCTCTGTATTGTTGGGATTATTTTAGCATAATATTTATCATTTGATTATGATATCCATTTAAAGTATATAAAGTCCAAAGAACCGCTACTTACATTTAATAAAAGCAATTATGGGATGGCCAAAAATATTAAGAAAAAAGAAAGTCAAATTACTGTAAAATACTGTTTTTAAATTCTTGCTCATTTTAAGTCTTTGCATAAAGATATTATATGGGCTACTAACCAAAAGGAACAACCATGGCAGAAAGAAGAAAGTTCAAAAAGAGATTTTGTAAATATTGTGAACAAAAAGTTGAATTTATCGACTATAAAGACTTAGCAGGTCTTAAATTTTCACTAAGTGAAAGATTTAAAATCATGCCTCGTCGTCTTACAGGTAACTGTAAACGTCACCAAGAGCTTGTCACTGTAGCTATTAAAAGAGCTAGACAAACAGCGCTTATCCCATACATCGTGGATAGAAAAAATGTTGTTGAAAATCCATTTGAGAATGTAAGATAGTTTAAACTATCTTGTGAGGGTCGATATAGAATCGACCCCTACACCTTTTTTAATACAATAAAGCGTTTATCCGCTTCATCCAATTCATATAAATTTACCTCATCATTGACAAGTAATTCTAATCCACTATATTTAACAATATCCTCAATACAATGGTAGTACTGTTTAATCGTCTCTTGTGATTTTTTATAACATGTATTTTCTTTTTCAAACAAAGTAAACTCTGAAATATACTCATACTTTTCAAAATCACTATCTACTGTTAAAAACCTCTCTTCATCATCGACGATGTAAGAACCAACAGCTACATTTTCAAAACCATATAATGTATTGATATCACAAAGAAAAACACCGCCTTTATTTAAATGCTTATTTACGCATAACAAAAAGGCTTTTAATTGACTTTGGTTTAAGTAGTTAAGCATATCAAAAACAGCAGTTATCACGTTATAATTGACTTCTACATCACAAAGGTCTATACATTCTGCATCTATGTCATATGCACATGTTTTTGCCACCATCAATGGGCTTAAATCAATGCCTTTTACCTGTGGTATATCTAGTGCCTTTTGCATTTGTAACAAAAAGTCTCCAGAGCCACAACCAACGTCAAGTAGCGTTGCAAAATCAATCGTATTTAAAAAAAGTAGGTAATGGGCGTAAAGACGAGAGGCTACCTCTTTTACCCCAAGAAGATCCTCTACTTTGGCGTAAAGGTCAAGGGAAGCAGATACTTGATGTGTATTAGGCATTTCTTTCTACAACAACTTTAATTTTTTCATAAAGCGAGAGTATCTCTGTTTTTTTAGAATAAAAACTATTCTTATTAGCTATAAGATGTGCAGAAGAGTCCATAATATCTTCTGCTACCTTCAGCCCATTTTCACGCATAGTTGCACCAGTCTCTACGATGTCTACTATAGCATCAGCTAACCCAACAAGAGGTGCAAGCTCTATAGAACCATACAGTTTTACAACTTCAACGCCTACAGCTTTTTTAGCAAAATATGCCTTAGTAATGTTGACCATTTTTGTTGCTACTTTAATGTTAGGTCTAGACCAATCAAGCTCATCATCATTTTTAATACCTATGGCTACTTTGCACTTACCTAACTGCATATCGAGTAGCTGGATAATATCTAGCTCTTTTTCAGTAATGACATCAAGTCCTACTATACCAATATCTGCTGCACCATGTTCTACATAGGTGGGTACATCTTGATTACGTACATTTAAAAAACGAAACTCGCCCATATCTAGTATGAGCTCTCGCCCCTCAAATTTAAATTCTCCACCAAAAATATCTGCAAATATCTCTAGAGTTTGCTCTGCTATTCTCCCTTTTGGAAGTGCTACTGTTAACATGTTATTCCTTATATTACTTTCATCATTCCCTGAAAGACCAGTGTGTCATCATAGAGTGCATCATCAAAAAATGTAGCTAAAAATTCACCATCCCCACCCGTAAAGTAGAGCTGTTTATTATCGCTATGTTTATCTATGAGTGCATTAATAGACGCGATTATACCATAGCTTATCTGCTCTTTTGTTGTAGTAGGAAGGTGCTCTAAACTTACGCCTTTATATAACTGTGTATGTAATACAGGAGATATATTTTCATAAGTCTTTATGTATCCTTTTAAGCCTGGCAAGATAAATCCTCCTTTATATGCCTCTTCTTTCATAATATCAACAGTAATAGCAGAGCCAGCATCAACAAAAATACCTTCTTTATGACTTAAACAAAGTGCCTTTCTATCGACACCCATCGTCTCATATTGACCCTTAATTTGCATCAAATATGATATGTCTTTCCATGCTTTTATCTCAGAGATTTTATGTGTTAGTTGTTCTTTAACGCAGATGTAATACAAGGTATTATTTTTATATTTTCCTATCGCTTCATTATGGCTAAGGTGTTCTACTTTTTTTCCATCATAAATATGAAAATGCGTATTGCCAATGTCAGCTAAAAGAATGTCATTCTTCATGATACACTTTCCATCCATTTTCTTCCAATAGTAATTTTGCTTTTGAACATAAAGGAGCCTTTATAATCATATATTTTTTTTTAATTACACTATCTATATATTTTTCTAGTTTTTCATGGAGTACCATAAGTTCTAAAGCCTCTTTTCGAAGTACCCTACTCTTCTTTTCAATCTGCATAATATCTGCATAATATCCTTTTAAGTCTACACCTATATAGATATGCACTTTTTTACGAGAACCCAGTTCTTTTGTACTTACCTCTTTAAGGGTTTTAAATATCATATGCTTTTTCTGTAAATACTCTACTAAATTTTTAAGATTCGGCATTTAGTGCTTTCCTGTACTGAGTTTTAATTTTTATCATCATATATCATACCAAAATCAACGTAAAGGATGAAACGTATGCATAGTCTCTGCTAAGTTTTGTCTTTGTATATGCGTATAAATTTGTGTTGTCTCTAATGAACTATGCCCAAGTAACTCTTGCACCACACGTAAGTCAGCCCCACCTATAATAAGTGACGAGGCAAAAGAATGCCTCAATACATGAGGCGAAACACCCAAATACTTCTTTACAATCTTGAACGCTGAAATACGACTTAACTGTTCCCCTCTATAGTTAAGCCAAATATACGCACTTGCCATAGTTTGGTCCGATAAATAACGCTCTAACGCCTGAGTTGCTACGGGAGCTAAAGGCACCACACGTTCTTTCTCACCTTTTGCAAAACGAATTTTCAACCAGCCCTCGACAATGTCTGCTCGCTGAACATTTAAAGCTTCACTTATACGACACCCACTAGCATACAAAAAAAGTATAAGGGCATAGTCACGTAAGCCCATAAGTGTACTTCTGTCTATCAAATTAATACCATCGAGTATCTCTTCATTATTGACATATTTGGGAAGATTTTTAGGTACTTTAGCCATAGGTATCTTTATTTTATCATGCACAAAACTTTGTACATGACAAAAATGAAAAAATACATTGATAGAGGATAGTTTACGGTTAAGTGTTCGTTTATTTTTAAATGTTGCTAAAAAAGCTAAAACATCCGTTGTATTTAATTTGGTGAGTATTTTTTTTGAATGACTTTCAAGCTGCTTCAAGTCCGAAAGGTAAGAAGAGATGGTATGTGCATCAAGTGCCTTTGTGACACTTAAGTATTCTTTAAATGCAGTGAGCAAATCAGAAATAGTAACTCCTTAAAATCGACTAGTCGATTGAGCCGACTACTGAAGTCAACCCAGTGTTAACGTAGTGCAAAAAGCTTTTCTTTTTGCACGTCCAAATATAATAAATTCTTCAAAAGCTACAAGTAAATCACTCATAGCCTAGTTTTGATAAATCAATCACTTTTCCATCTTTATAAAGCCTTGGTCCTGCTATAAATACTGGATCTTCCACATCACCAATGTCATAAATTTTATATTTACTTAAATCAGATGATAAAACAATGAGAGAGCCTTTTTGATCTAAGGCATATACTCTACTAGCATATGTCGTTGCTACGGAGAAATGTGCAAATTTAAATTTTTTCTCTGCTAGTACTTCAAGTGTATGGCTTAATCGCATCACTTTACCCTCTTTTGTAAAAAGATAAATATTACGATGCGTACTTGCAACTTCAGATATATTAGCAGGATACTCATTTTGTCCACTATCACCTAAAGTCATTATTTTTTTCGGTGTAGCTGCTATCAATGTATTGCCAACACGTGATAAATGAATAATATTGTTAAACGCATCATAGCTACTGAGATAAACCACTTTGGCATTATCAGTATTATATATATCGACAATAATCAATTTTCCATCTAACATTGGCATCACTGCTAAATTATCAATAAAAATTGGACTTGGTGCCCTTGTATCTATGGCATAGGTTACTTCAGAAGGGCTCTCAACCATTTTTTTCCTACTTGATAGTTTGTATAAACCAAATGAATTATTATTCAATACATATGCTACGATACCATTTTTAATACTTGCAGAAACAACAGGAATACCTAAAGAAATGGTATGCATAGCTTTTTTAGATTTTTTATTTATAATTTTAAGTATACCTTTGACATTAGTCGCCAAAACATATGTATTATTTTCGCTTAAAAATCTATAGCCTTTTCCTAAATGAATACTATTAACCCCTGATTTACCAATGTAGTTTCCATTTTTAAGTGTCCCGCCATCACGGCTTAAACTCACAATAGTCCCACCGTATGACCTTGTAGGTGCTTTATACGCTTTTTCTGGTTCAAAGTATTGTTTACCACTACAGCCTGTAAAAAAGAATACAGCAAAAATAGTGATAACAAAAGATATCAATCTCATTATTTTGCCTTAATCGTAGAGTGCTTTAGTAATGATGCCAACATATAAAGTGGTGTGTCTTCTTCAATCAAATCTAATTTTTGCTTAGCACCTTTGACATTCCCAGCTTTTATTGCCAAATATGCTTGCTGGAATAGTGTCATTTCTGCATAAAGTTTCGAATCTTTTGGTTCGTTCTCTAGCACAGAAGTAACATAGTTACTTGCATCTGCTATCACAATGTTTTGACTTGTACTTAATGCTTTAAGTGCTGCAATGTCTTCTTTTTTAACCGCTTGAGTATAGGTAAAAAGTTCAAATAGTTTTGGATTTTTTTCTTTTAATACAGCAAGAGCCTTCGTATCCTCTGCTTTTGTCTGTAAGGTTAAAAAAGCTTCGTTTGCTTCAACCAAGTTTGAGGTATGTACACTTTGCATATATGCTCTACCTAGGAAAAAAACGATTATCCCAATCACAAGTGCCCAAATAATAAATTTATATTTTTTATAATATGTTTCTAATTTAAAAACATTCTCTAATACTTTTTCATCACTACTTAATTCTTTTTTAATTTCTTTTCCTGCATCTGCTAAATTCACAGTGTTCTCCTCATTTACTTCATTACATATATTATACCTTTTGGAGTTAAATATTAGCTACAACTCCACCACTGTAATTCCTAAATTTCCTGGCATTCTATAAAACCTATTTATTTTTGGATGTGTTTTCAGATATTCCCCTACTAATTTGGAAAGCACCCCTCCCCCCGTACCATGAATAATTTGTACTTCATTCAAATTATTTACTAAAGCATCTGAAAGAAACTTATCTACCGTATCTATAGCTTCATCAGCATACATTCCCAGTAATTTAATAGAAACAGTTGCACCTGACTTTTCTACATGTACATCCACTTTAGGTTTTTGTGGTTTTACTGTATGCTTTGCTTGTACTATGTCCCCACGTCGTTTTAGCTGTAAGAGTGGTACACGCATTTTAAGCCCATCTACAATAATAGTAGCATCTTTCCCACGCAAAGAGACAATCTCTCCTTTATGGGAGCGATACTTAACCTTATCACCCTCTTTCAAAGGTTCTTCATCTCTTTTAACTTGTTCTTTTTGCTTCATGTCTTTTCGTTTGTGTGCAACGTTAAGTAAACGTCTACCCTCTGTAGACTCTTTTACTTTTAATGCTTCTCGTGCCTTTTTGGTCGCAGCATTATAACGGTTCTCTAGCGTTGCTATGGCTTTTCTATGTTGTTCTTGAAGTTTAAACTCTTCCTCCTCCAAATATACTTTTTTCTTCTCTACTTCTTTTAAATCTTCATCAATTTTTGCTATTTTCGTACGCATTTCACGCTCTAATGATGTAGACTTTTCTATAAGTTCGTTAAGGTTTTCCTTATCTTCTCCATATACTTCTTTGGCTTTATTTACTATGCTCATAGGCACTCCATATCGCTGTGCTGTCTCAAAAGCATAAGATTTCCCAATACTACCTTGCAAAAAAGTGTATGTTGGTAAACGCCGTTCTTCATCATAAAGTGCTGCAATGAGTTCAACCTCATCATCAGACGCCATAAGTGAAGCCAAACGCTTATGGTGCGTAGTGACTATAAAATGTATGCCTTTTTTTCTAAGTTCATCTAACATCACTCTAAACAGTGATGCAGCCTCATCTGAGTCCGTACCTAACTCTATCTCATCTACTCCCACAATGGCATCTTCTTTATGAAAAAGTTTTGCGAATTCTTGCATACGACCAGCAAAAGTAGAAATGTCATTTTTAACTGATTGTGGATCATCTATCACTGCTTCTATACTTTTATAATGTCCTACTTCAGTACGAGAAGCATGACACTTAAAGGGTAGCAGATATTTAGACATATATACCGCAGATAGCATAGACTTTAGCAGCATCGTCTTACCCCCAGCATTTACGCCCGTTACCAACATGATTTGTTTGTTAAAATCCATACTTATAGGAATGGGGTTTTCTATAGCTGGATGTGCAAAACCTTCTAACTTAATACGCTTAGACTTAGAGGGTAAAACAAACTCATACTCTTTTGCTCTAGCAAAACTCACACGAGCCTGATAGTGGTCAAAACGGTCATATTCTTTGTTGATAAAATGTAAAAAACGCTCCCATTTAAAAAATACTGCTGATATCTCTTTACAATAACGGTAAATTATTTCTTCTTTAGCTGAGACCAGTGCAGACTCTTTTTCTTTAAGATGTGAAATACTCTGAGGCAAAATATAGAAAAAACCTCCTGGACTACGTGCTACTACGGTAGCTTTTATAGCATTATTGAACCCACCTCTTACAAGTAAGGTTTCTTCTCCACCGTTAAAATGAACTTGCGTATCGACAAGGTAATCTCTTAATTTTGAAGCGTGTGCAAGCTTATACAAGGTGTCTTTAATATCTCCCTTATTATGCTTAATCGCACTTTCCAGCTTATACAGTTCAGGGTCACGTTCAGGGTTAATCTCCCCTTCTTCTGTAAAATATCCTACGATATCGGCTATCTCTTCTGGTATATCTATACTTTGTATCCATGAGATAAGAGGTTCAGTAAAGCCCACTGTTGAAAGTCTATTGAAATATGAAAACATCGTTACAAAAGCATAGATTTCATCTAGACTTAGCACTGCTTGTTTTTTAATGCGTGCCAGTTCATTATCTAAATTTGGTACTACTTTTGGTTGAGGAAACTGTACACGTGAGAGTGCTTGAATATAACGATAGTGCTGGTTAATATCTCCCTGCATTTCTACAGGCTTAACCCTTGCAAGAAATGTCTTAAATTGCTCAATATATCTATCAAGGTCAAGTTTTTGAATAATAGATTTTTCATTCACTTTCTCTACAGACATCTATGATTCCCTCTATGTTTAATGATATGAAGAGAAATGACTTTAGCCCTCGCCTCGTATCTGATAGGTAATATCTCCTGCACCAAATGCAGTAACTAATCCTTCACTATACTCACGTATGACACTCCCATCACGAAAGACTTTTACAACACCATCTTCTTTGGTAACAGAGTCTGCCATAACGAGATTATAACGAGAAAATGCACCTTTTAAGTCAATATCAACTTCCAGTTCACCTGCTGCCCAAATAGGTAAAATCACCAACTCATCCACCCCCTCAAAACACTCTACAAATGCTTGCAAATTATCCATTGTTCTTGAGTATTTATGTGGTTGCCAAATGACATTTAGTTTTGTAAAGTCTCGCAAGTTTTTGTACGCTTGTAAAGACTCCATGGTTACTTTTATCTCTGTAGGATGATGCCCATAGTCATCTATCACTACACAGTTCTCTTTGTTTTGCACTATATCAAAACGCTTTTTAATGCCTTTATAGTTCAAAAGGTTAACACGTATATCTTCTACCCTCTCTCCTAGCTCCAATGCCGCAAGAACAGCCAAGGCAGCATCAAGTGCAATATGATTACCAAAACCAAAGACTTCAAACACGCCTAAGTCTAAAAGTTCAAACTTCGTATGTGGTTCACCATCGACCAACACAAACTCTATATTTGAGATATCTTTACTGGGGTAAAGCTTTATGCTCTTCATATCTAAAGAAGAAAGAAATACATCTTCTGCATTAATCACACGTACTTTTGCAAGGCTTAAAAAGTTTCTATAGGCATTGTAAAAACGCTCTTCATCATACTCATAGTACTCCATGTGTTCTGGTTCCACATTAGTCACTATGGCTAAGGTTGGGTTTGAGTTTAAAAAACTCTCATCACTCTCATCTGCTTCAAAGACTACTTTTTCATTAGGATAGTTACGAACATTTGAGCCAAACTCTTTACTTATCGCCCCTATAAGTGCATTAGATTTTGGGAGTATAGACGCTAACATCGCAGAAGTAGTACTCTTACCATGTGCCCCACCTACAGCATACACTTCTTTGTCTCCAAGTATCGTCTTTAAAGATTCTTTACGTGAAAGTAGTTCTATACCAAGCTCTTTTGCTTTCACATATTCAGGATTGTTAGGACGCACAGCTGCTGAGTATATGATACTATCTACGCCTTCTACAGCATCCTCATGATGGGGTATAGTAATTTTAGCATCAAAGTTAAC
>Ga0256840_1002646_pt1 | contig 15515 bp, 9 predicted proteins | sample 355202metaG_FD_185969 | JGI IMG/M metagenome (GOLD analysis project Ga0256840, IMG submission 185969) | Hydrothermal vent microbial communities from Mid Atlantic Ridge, Atlantic Ocean - 355-202 | ecosystem: Environmental > Aquatic > Marine > Hydrothermal vents | place: Atlantic Ocean: Mid... | reverse complement strand
TACCTGTTGCAGGAGATGCAGTCGATTTTGTATGGGCACCAATATCCGGCATCTTAATATACTTTTTATTTCGTAAAAGTTTAGGAATTATAGGAGGAGCAGCCGGTTTTATAGAAGAACTGATGCCTCAAACCGATATTATACCCACTGCTACAATACTGTGGTTTATTAAATTTGTCTTAAATAAAGAAAAGACAATGAATGAAATTGAACAAACCAATTCTTAGACTTGTCTTTTCTAATTGAACCTAAATTGAGCGATTATCTACTTCAATAAGCACCAACCTATTGAGTTAAAAAGATTTACAAAAAAAGACTCAAATACCAAAAAGTATTCTTACTTTTTTTCTAAACTTTTTATTCTCAATATCTTGGCACTTCTTTTTGTACATAATCGCTCAATTTAGGTTTAATATGTTATTAATCCGGATTTTATTGGTTCTGATGTGTTTCAATATTTAACAAGAATATTTTTACAATACCCTCTATTCTTTATAAATCCGTTCAATTTTATGTTTATATTTTTCTTTAACAAAACGTCTTTTCAGTTTTAATGTAGGAGATAATTCGCCATTGTCCGGAGTCCATTCTTCACAAACCAATTCAAATTTTTTAATTTGTTCCGTTTTGCCCAAACGTTTGTTATAAAAATCAACCTCTTCCTGATAACGGGCTATTACTTGTGGATTTTCAATTAAGTCCTTATTGTCTCTAAATTTTATTTTCTTTTTATGGCACCAATCATGTAAAAATTCAAAATGCGGTGAAATCAATGCAGCCGTATATTTTTCATTAGCACCAATCACCATTAATTGTTCTATAAACAAGGATTCTTTAAAAATATTCTCCACCACTTGCGGGGCAACATATTTTCCGGTCGAAAGTTTAAAAATTTCCTTTTTACGATCCGTAATTTTTAAATTATTGCCTACCATTTCACCAATATCTCCGGTATGAAACCAACCATCGGCATCAATGGCTTCACGTGTCTTTTCTTCATCTTTATAATAGCCCAACATTAAATTAGGTCCTTTAAATAAAATTTCACCATCTTCAGCAATTTTAATCTCCTGTTCATCACCCAATTTTGGTCCTACGGTTCCAAACATTAATTCAGGATACTTAAAACGATTAACCGCAATTACCGGAGCTGTTTCCGTCAATCCGTAACCTTCATGCACAGGGATTCCAGCCGCGGTGAAGACTCGTGCTAAACGTGGCTGCAAAGCAGCACCTCCTGCTATAATCAAGCGTACATTTCCACCCAAAGCCTCACGCCACTTTTTAAAAATCAAGGCATTAGCTACCTTTAATTTTGCCAAATAAACAAAACTATTTCCGTGATCTTTATATTGCAATCCCAAATCTACCGCCCAAAAAAATAAATTTTTCTTTGCACCTTCCAAGTCTTTTCCAATACCTATTATTTTATCATAAATTCGTTCAAGCAACCTTGGGACGGTAATAAAGGCTTGTGGTTTAATTTCTTTAATGTTTTCCGAAATTTTTTCTATACTTTCTGCATAATAGATACCCAAGCCTCTATATTGCCACACATATCCTCCTATACGTTCCAATACATGACACAAGGGTAAGAAACTTAGAGCTTTATGGCTACTATCTACATTTAAAAAATCATCTATTCTGTGTACCTGATACATAAAATTCCAATGCGAAAGCATTACTCCCTTTGGTAAGCCCGTTGTTCCCGAAGTGTAAATAATCGTTGCTAAATCTTCTTTTTTAATATCATCTTTAATTAATTTCACTTTGCCACGCAATTCCGGTCCTTCGGCACTTTTACCCATTTCTGTAATTTCAGACCAATGTTTTACTCCCGCAATTTTATCGAAACTATAAATCTCAATTCCACCTAGTTTATTAATTACCGGCTTAATTTTTTCATAGAGTTCAACACTCGAAACAATAATCATTTTAGCTTCGGAATGCTTTAAAATATGCTCATATTCAGTTTCGCTGATTGTTGGATAAATAGGCACATGCACCACACCAATTTGCAACATTCCCATATCCATAAAATTCCATTCCGGACGGTTATTTGATACTGTGGCTATCTTATCTTGGGGTTTAAAACCCATACTCAATAGCCCATAACTTACATAATTAGCGGTTTCAATATAATCCTTACTACTGTAATTTACCCATTGTCCGTTTACTTTAGCCGATAAAGCATCTTTTTTATTCGGGTATTTACTTTTATAGTTCTCTAAAATGTCAAAAATACGTGTAGCCTGCATAATTATAATTTTAATAAGTTTAGATTAGTGTAGTGCACAACTCTAAGAGCTGTGCTACGGTATAAAAATAAAAAAAAATATCGAAACAGAATATTATGTACGCATAATATTTTTAAAAATAAAATCATTTTTCTAAATTTGACCCTCATACCGTAGCACTGCACTTTGTGTTTTGAGTATATTTTATTTTTTAACGGTGTTGTAGTTCACAAAATAATTTTACATATACAGTAGCTTTTTCGCAATTAAAGATACATAAATAATTATGAATACAAAATTTCCCAAATTATTTGAACCGCTTAATTTAGGCTTTACAACAATAAGAAATCGTGTTTTAATGGGTTCTATGCATACCGGTTTAGAAGAAATTAAAGGAGGATACGAAAAAATGGCTGCCTATTTTGGCGAACGTGCCCAAGGGGGTGTCGGTTTAATTGTAACCGGTGGAATTGCTCCAAATAAAGCCGGAATGGTAGCTCCTTTTTCCAGCACTATGGCTTCTAAAAAATCAGCCGAAAAGCACAAAGTTATAACCGAAGCTGTTCATAAATACGATGGAAAAATTTGTATGCAAATACTTCATACAGGACGATATGCTTTTCACCCTTTTGCAGTTGCACCCACAGCATTGAAGGCTCCAATATCTCCTTTTAAACCATGGGAAATGAGCAGCCGGCGTATTGAAAAAACCATTGATGATTTTGCAAAGGCTGCTAAATTAGCTCAATATGCCAATTACGATGGCGTTGAGATTATGGGCTCGGAAGGCTACCTTATCAATCAGTTTATTGCAGCCAAAACCAATAGACGTACCGATGAATGGGGCGGTTCTTATGAAAACCGTATAAAATTTCCTTTGGAGATTGTACGGCGTGTACGAGAAGCCACAGGTGAAAATTTTATCATTATCTTTCGTTTATCCATGTTGGATTTGGTTCCGGGCGGAAGTTCTTGGGAAGAAGTTGTTTATTTGGCAAAAGAATTAGAAAAAGCAGGTGTAAATATCATAAACACCGGTATCGGCTGGCATGAATCGCGCATACCGACTATTGCCACTATGGTACCACGAGCAGCTTTTACATGGGTAACCCGCAAAATGAAAGGAGAAGTTAATATTCCTTTAATTACAACAAACCGGATTAATCGTCCTGAAATTGCCGAACAAATTCTTGAAAACGGTGATGCAGATATGGTTTCTATGGCACGCCCATTTTTGGCAGATCCTGAATTTGTTAATAAAGCTGCTGAAGGCAGAGAAGATGAAATAAATACTTGTATCGCTTGCAATCAGGCTTGCTTAGATCATATTTTTGCACGAAAAACTGCCAGCTGTTTGGTAAATCCACGCGCTTGCCATGAAACCGAATTAAACTACTTACCGGTAAAACACGCAAAAAGTATTGCTGTTGTGGGTGCAGGACCGGCAGGACTATCAGCATCAACAATACTTGCCGAGCGTGGTCATAAAGTTACATTATTTGAAGCTGATCCGGAAATTGGCGGACAATTTAATATTGCCAAAGAAATTCCCGGCAAAGAAGAGTTTCATGAAACTTTGCGTTACTACAAAAAACAAATCGAAAAAAACAATATTGAACTAAAATTAAACACAAAAGCAACTATTAACGATTTAACAAATTTTGACGAAGTAATTATCGCGACAGGGGTGCAAGCAAAAAAGCCTGAAATTGATGGAATAAATCACCCTAAAGTATTAAATTACATTGAAGTATTGAAAGACAAAAAGCCGGTAGGTAAAAAAGTAGCTATTATCGGTGCCGGAGGTATCGGTTTTGATGTTGCCGAATATCTTACCCACACAAAAAAACAAGAAACACCACTTAAAAGCTTTTTAAAAGAATGGGGAATTGATGAAAACAATGAAGTCCGCGGGGGTATTGAAGGAATAAAACCGGAAATTGAACCATCGCCGCGAGAAATTACCATGATGCAGCGAAAAAAAACAAAAATCGGTGCCGGTTTAGGAAAAACTACCGGTTGGGTGCATCGTTTGTCGTTAAAGAGTAAAAAAGTACGTATGCTCAACGCAGTACAATACAATAAAATAGATGATGAAGGTTTACATATTACCCGAAATGGTAAAAACGAGTTGATTGAAGCCGATAATATTATCATCTGTGCCGGGCAATACAGTGTAAACGAATTATATGAACCTTTAAAAGAGAGAGGTGTAAAAGTTCATTTAATAGGTGGTGCATTTGAAGCGGGAGAACTGGATGCAAAACGCGCTATTGAACAAGGTAGTAGATTGGCAGCTGAATTATAAAGTTTAGTGTTGTTATTGCAGCTGCCAACTATACGAAAACCCAAAAATTATTAATCTGAAACTTTATGAAAGATATATTCATAAGAAACTTGATGGCTAGCAGGTTGATAATCTGTTTGAGAAAAAGACAGTTTTAAGCTATCATTTACTATCTCATTTTTATTTGAATATAAAACATTACGCTCATCAGAATCAGATACACCAATGATATAAAAATCATTTATTCCAAACTCAAACTTCAAATCATATTTTTCTCCTTCTATGAAGGTAAAATCATAATTACCTTCCTCATAATCAATCGTGTAACTTGAATCTTTTTCAATTCCTGTTGAAATATCCTTTTTATAACATTTAACCACAACATGATCATTAATTTCCAATTTTAAATTGTATAAGAATTCTTTTTGGGAATAATATGTGGTATCATCCCAATTTACTACCCTCAAAGAAGTATATTTTAATTTTTCTCCATCAAAATTCATTATAAACTTTGACAAATCTCCTGTATAATCATCAGAAGAATATTTATACAGTTCTATTTTTACCAATTCCCAATTCCCGTCAAGAACATTTTTCGGCTCGTTTTTATCACATGCAAAAAGCATTATGATAAGAAAAAAAAACACCATATTTTTCATAGAACATAAGTTAAAGATTAATAATTATTATTTATGCATTCTTTAAATTCTATCATTATTACATACTTTCTAACAAAGTTACAACAAATTTTCTTAGCTACAATTTTTTTCTTTGCAGATACGGATAAGATAATCAATCATCACCCGAAACTTCTTCAAAAATATGCTGCATTATTTCGGTTTCATCTACCAAAAGATTGTAATAATCAAACCTACGGGCAAGTAATAAGGTGGTTTTGCTTTTACTTTTCAGCTGTTGAATATCTTCTTTTAAATTAATGCCGGAAGTTATAATCTCATTTTTCCCAAAGCTTTGTTTTTCAAGGTTTTTATCAGCAACAACAGCTTCTAATTCACCCCTTAATACAATTATCACATTGTCGGCACCTTCCTTATTTTGAATAGAAATTTCTTCATCGGGATTAAGAATTTTTACGCTTACTAATTTTGCTAATTTTGCCAAATGATTTTCCGGCACACTGAAAAACATAGGGTGTTTTTTCAAATACTTAATCCGTTCGGCAATAACAAAACCGTCGTTAGACAAATCATTAAGCAATTGTTTCTTTTTATCCGTCATTTTTTCAAGATAATCGGCACATTTTACCGGATTTTCTTCGTAAATAATTTTTGCTGCCGTTGAATAAACCAGTTCATCGGTATGAAACAAACAAACAAAAATTTCATCGGGCATTTCACTACGGCGAATACGGTTCAAAACTTTATTTACACTTTCCGGTGTCCAAACTTTAATATCATCATACGAGCGGGTTTTGTCGGTTTGCTCAACCGCCGATTTCTTTTTTGTATGCAAACGCCCAAGCAAATCAATAGCTTTGGTCATTGTCCACGGACCTACTTTATTATAATCTTGGGTAATAATATTACGCAAACGGTCTCTAAACTTCATTCTTTCTTGCGGGAAAAATGAGTTTAACTTTTTAATTTTTTGACTTGACGGAATATCATCAAATAAAGGAATCAGCAATTGTTTAATATCCTGACTGATAAAGTTATCAATAATTTCAATGGCAAAAATTGTATTTTTACCGATTATGTTCTTTTTAATCAGATTAACAATACGCGGCTCATACAAGAAGCTAAGTAATTTAAATAAGTTTTCAAAATTAAACTCCCGCTCTAAATCCAAGGCCTGAACAATTTTCAAAGTGTTTCTTTCTGTTTCAATATCAAGGGTACTTGCATATATCCATAAAATGTTATCAATAACATTCTCTAATTTCTTTTTTACCAAAACCTGCTCTTTTTCTTCGGCTTGATATTTACAAAAATACAAACCGGAAATTACTTCTTGTTGAACACTTCTATCGGGATAATCAAGATATTTTACTAAAATAGATTTTGCCTTATTAGAACCGTTTTTTGCCATAATTTCAATTACACGGAACAAAACTTTGGGTTCATAGTCTCTTTTGAAAAATATTTCCAAATCATTCAATACTTTATCGCCCACTTCTAACAAAGCTTCTCCTGCAACATGATAATACTCTTCTGATTTAACCAAATCGATTAAACGTCTAACCAGCCTTTGCGATTTACTTTTACTTGCCAGATTAATTGCTGCACTTTTTATAATACGGTCATTATCATTTAATAAACGGGAAATCAGTTTATCATCGTATGGGATTAAACCTTTAACAAGCAATTTCTCAATTAACAGTTTATCACCGAATGTCCAAGATTCAATTAGTTCATTTACCTCTTTTTGATCAATTTCTTTAAGATTATTAAAATCCAAAATATTTTTTGCCTTAAAAGCAAGATTCCGAATTTCTTCCGATTTATCGGTGATATATATTTTTTTAACCGTATGCAATATACGTGTCCGCCAAGATGGATCTATTTTACTTAATATAGCGCGTTTAATAATCGTGTTTCTCATATTCATTAAACTTGCCGCATAAGGCTCCATAACACGGGGATTGGTTTCAGAGAGTAGTGTTACACTCATCTGCACGACTTTTTCATTAAATTTTTTAAATTTTTTGGTTAAAAACTCACTCCCGTAAAAATGCCGTGCCGAATCGCGTTTCTTTTTACGGCTAATATCAATTAATATTTGACGTAATTTTACTTTATACGAAAGATATAAACGGCGGGCAACAAATACCCAAAAAATCAATATAGGCAGTATTAATATCGGGTAATACTCTAAACGATAGCCATCCGGAGTTTTTAAAACTAAATTCGATAAAAACAGAATTAAACCGGCAACAGCAATTGAAATCTGCATTACCACTCCAACTTTTGCTTGTACAGCCATTTTTTGACCACTTGGCAAAGGCTGGTACAAAATATTAAAAGCCGGATCGTCTAATCCTCTGCGCAAAATACGCTCCATTGATTTATTTAAAGTCATTAAAGCTAAAAAACCAATAGTTGCCACTCCATATATTAATCCTACACCGAGCGAAATGGCTACAATTAAAGTAATACTTACCGGCAATATGGTTAAACCAAGTTTTACACCGTATTTACTTAATAATCGACTGGAGAAATAAGAAATTGCCAACTCGCCAATTTTTAAACCGCCATAAACTAATGCTAAATACTTTGAAATTTGTGCTTCTTCCGTAAATCGAACTTTAACCGAAGATAAAAAGCCAAAATCAACCACATAAATGGCAATCATAGAAAAAACCGCAGATAAAAATATCAGACGAAAATATTTATCTTTTAAAAGTTCCGAAAATTTAGTATTTGAATCGCTAACTTGCTTTACAACCTCTTTTTGTGACGAAACATTTAAAGTTTTATATAAAAACAGCAAAATAAACACAGCTGCAACAAGTCCAAAGTTCCCAATATACAGCAAATCATACGAATGGCTAAGATATGGCATCAGGATAGGAATAGCCAAGTACCCCAGAATAGAAGCAATTACACCGCCCATATTCATCAAGCCGTACATTCTTTTTACTTGGATCAAGTTTAAAAACTGCAAAGCCAAGCCACCCGAAACAATACCGACCAATGAAATAAAGGGCCAAGCCCATATAAATACAAAGAAACTTAAATATTTTTCATCAATATAATGCAAAGAAAAGCGTGAAAGCAATGTAATCACAAACATAAATACCACCGCCCCAAGAAATAATATTTTATTATCAACTTTTTTTTGGATGTATGAATAAAAAGTAGAAATCAAGTAGCCTGCTATACCTGCAACAACATAAGCCAAAGGTAATTGTTCGCTGCCGTAATTTTTAATAAAAACCGAGTTAGCGGGCACAAAGTAAAAGGCAATAAATAGCCCTAGAAAAAACGAATGAAAAAACAACAATGTGAATTTCAGACCTTCTTCCTTTCTTAAATCAAACCACTTTATGAACAAATTACTTAAACCCATTCTAAAAAACTACAAATTTAATAAGAATTAATCTTTAAATATCAATAAAACATTTTAAACTTTTATAAAATCCTTTACAAATAATATTTTTTCGCGTTTACGCTTATATGCACCAACCAGAAATACAATTACTATACTGATAATTAAACTGATAATACCAATTATTATAATAAATTCATTACTATCGGTAATGTTAAGTTTTAGAGCAGTGCTTATTGATTCAACTACGCTAATTGCCCCAAGCACCATTGTAACCCATGTAATAAAACCTAATAAAATATTACTAAACCAGCCATTTGTTTTGTTTTTTCCCATTAAAACAGGATCGTTGATAACGTAAATTAAAAATACACTAATAAAAGGCAATATTAGTCCGTTTAATGCTTGTGCTAAAATTATAGCAGGAATCGGTTCAACTTGTGCATATCCAAAACCCAAACCGGTAATTAATACTCCAATATATACCATTTTATAGTATCTGCCTTGTGTTTTCCATTTTGAAACGGACTTTTCCTCAAAAAAGCTTTTAGCTGTTATGGATGAAACCAAAGGCGCTGTTATTGAAGAAGAAAAACCGGCTGCAAACATTCCAAACCCAAATACATAAACTGCATAAATTCCTATTTTCTCAGAAAGGGCAGAAACTAATGCGTCATATGTAAATTCACCTTCAATAACCGTTCCTACAGTCATTATTGCCATAGAAATTAAGCCTCCTAAAATGATAGCAACGCTTAATCCAAAACGCATTTCGCTTATTTTCTGACTTTTATCAAGCACACCCGAGCCGAGAAATAAATCGTAGGGGACAACAGTAGTACCGATAATACCCAAAATAAGTAATCCTGCACCTGAACTTTGCGGAACAGTGGGAATAAAAACACCTTTTAAGATATCAGAAACCGAAGGTTTCAAAAGAACAGCCGTTGTAATAAAAGCTATTCCCATTAAAAAAACCACTCCTCCCATAAGTTTTGCAATGGTTTGAACAGAGCGTAAACTCAAAGCAATAAATGCTAAAACACCGATTATACTCACCAAAATGTATTGAGGAATATCAAAAATAAGCCCTAAACCTGCCATTGAACCTAAAATATTACCGGTTTCGTAAGCAGCTGAGCCTAATACAATAGCCCCAATAACCAACATTAAAACTAATCCTTTTGCAGAACGGTTTTCAAATTGTTTGGCAATCGCCTTTGCCAAATTCATTCCTGAATGAATAGTAACGCGCGCACTTGCTTCTTGCAATAAAATACAAGCAAGAGTTGAAAATGCCAATGCCCACATTAAATCGAAATGAAAATATGCACCTGCTTTGGTTGCAGTAGTAACAGTTCCGGGTCCGATAAAAGCAGCCGAAATTACTGACCAAAACAATACATTTAATATACGCGACTTAATTGTTGACATTTAAGTTATTCATTTTTTAAAATATTATCCATATGTATGGATACTTCCTTTTTGCGACGATATTTACTTATAAAATACAATACGGCAATACTCATAAAAAAACTGATTACTGCAACTATTATCACTAATAAATCAGGTTGATTAATTGCAATATCAAAAGCTTTGGCAATAGCTCTTACGATACTGATTATTCCCATAACCATAGTTACCCACATAACAATTGCCATTAAAATATTAGAAAGCCACCCGTTTGCATTGCCTTTGCCCATTAAAACGGGGTCATTTATTACATAAATTAAGAAAATACTGATAAATGGCAATATCAATCCATTAAAAGCTTGTGCCAAAATAATTGCCGGAATAGGTTTTATCTCCATTAAGCCAAAAAACAATCCTACTACTAAAACTCCGGTATAAACCAAACGAAAATACAGTCCTTGGGTTTTCCACCTGATTTTTGATTTTTCCTCAAAAAGACTTTGTGCAGTGAGTGCAGAAGCCAATGGTGCAGTAATTGCCGATGAAAAACCGGCTGCAAACATTCCAAACCCAAAAATATACACGGCATAACTTCCAATACGGTGAGTTAATGCCTGTGCTAATGTTTCATATGTAAATTCCGTTTCGATAACTGTTCCAACAGTCATTATTGCCATAGAAATAATACCTCCAAGAATAACAGCAACCGATAAACCAAAGCGCATTTCGCTAATTGCTTGTTTTTTATTTAGCACCCCTGAACCCAAAAATAAATCGTAAGGAACTACTGTGGTACCAATCAAACCAAGAATTAAAAGCCCTGCTCCTTCTGTTTCAGGAATTGTAGGTATGAAACTGCCTTTAAGAATCTCTCCAATAGGCGGCTTTAATTGTATGGCAGTTGTAAAAAATGCAAGCCCCATAAAAAAAACAATTCCGCCCATAAAACGGGCAATTCCTTGCATAGAACGAAAGTTAAGTGCTGCAAAAGCTAAAATACCAATAGCTGCCACCAGAATTTTTTGCGGAATATCAAAAACGAGGGAAAGTCCGGCAATAGAGCCGAGAATATTTCCGGTTTCATAAGCTGCCGAACCCAGAATAATTGCACCGATAACGAGTAAAAGGATTAAAGTTTTTGAAGGTTTACCTTCAAATTGTCTGGCAATGGCTTGCCCCAAGTTCATACCTGAATTTATGGTAATTCGCGCACTTGCTTCCTGTAAAAGCAAACAGGCAAAAGTTGAAAAAACCAAAGCCCACAATAAATCGAAACCAAAATTAGCTCCCGCTTTGGTGGCAGTGGTTACTGTTCCTGGTCCTATAAAAGCAGCAGAAACAACTGACCAAAACAACACATTTAATAAGCGGGATTTCAGGTTCTTCATTAATATATATGCTTAAAGCGAAAAATACGCAAGATTAATAAGTAGTTAAATAATCCGTTAAATACTTGATAATATCCTTATCTCCTAAATTATGGCTTCTCTCTGCCACCAAATATTTTTCTAATGCTTCGATTGGCTTTTTCCGATTAATCCAATCTCCACATTGAATTTTAACAGGATTATTTCTTCTACGATAAAACAGAGCGAAAGATTTGTTTTCATCGGAAAATTTAATATCGCTGCCTGCTGAGTAGGGCCAATAAGGAATTATGTCTAAATCATAACCTGCAGGGAACTCTCCGGAAGTACTTTCCAAATGATCGATACGTAACAAACAATAAAAATTTACAAGATACAATTCTCCAATGGTATAAGCATTTTTATCACTAAAATCAATATAAGCACTACCAATTTCTGATTTCATCAATTGACCTTGTGTATAGCACATACCTTGAAATTGACTGCCTTCCATATAAAAATCTAACCTGCCACCTTTACGCAGGGTTCCAAAAACAAACAAACGTATATTAGGAGTTCGTAAATTATTGAGCATATTATTTTTGTTTATTATATTGTTAATTTTAACAATAATACATAACAAGAAGTAAGCCAAAAACAGCTAATTATCTGAATAAAAAAATATGTATATCCATTGAATATACCGGTTTATTTTTGTTAATTTGCAGTATATCAAAAAATTAATTCTTAGTAAATCAAAAAATGAGCATAAAAAACAGAATTTTAAGGAAGTTTGGATTTAAAAAAGACCAAAACGGAATTATTAATCGCTATTTACGTGAAAACGGCGGGTGGCAATCTCATTTGATAAATACTAAAAATTTTATAGAACATTCAGCAAAAGCTAAAGAAAAAGAAACTTGTGTGATTTTGGGAAGCGGCTGGCTGCTGGATGTACCCGTAGATAATTTGAACGAAATTTTCAAAAAAGTATATCTTGTAGATATTGTCCATCCGAAACAAATTATACACAAATACAGAAAATATAAAAATATTGAATTTATAAAAGTAGATATTTCCGGATATATAAAGCCTGTATATGATTTTATAAAAAAGAATAGAAAAACGAAAACTTCTTTGAATCAAATAGTTCAACAATTTCCTGATGATTTTAATAAATTAATGAATAATGCGTCCATGATTGTTTCGGTAAATATCTTAAACCAATTGGATATTCTAATTTGTGATTATATTAAAAAATACGAAATGTATTCTGATGAAGAAATTAATAATTTTCGCAAAATTATTCAACAAAAACATATTGATTTGATGCCCCGGAACAAATCGTGCATTATCACCGATTACGAAGAGTTAAACTATGATGATAATATGAATTTAATCAATAAAAAATCTTTGATTTATGCCAATTTACCTAAAGGTAAAGCCATTCGGGAATGGAAATGGAATTTTGATTTTAGTAAAACTTATCATAACAATTATAAAACAGTCTTTAATGTAATGGCTTGGGATTTGTGAAATGTATATTACCTAAATTGAGCGATTATCTACTTCAATAAGCACCAATCTATTAAGTTAAAAAGATTTACAAAAAAAGACGCTAATACCTAAAGGTATTCTTGCTTTCTTTCTAAACTTTTTATTATCAATACCTTGGTACTTCTTTTTGTACATAATTGCTCAATTTAGATGATAAAGACATAATTTATATACCAACATTAACTATCTTCTAATATTTATAAAACTCTCTAAACGATTTCATCACCCAATAATGATCGTCCACACCGGCAAGTTCTCTAATGGCATGCATTGCCAACATCGGATTTCCAATATCAACAGAACGAAAATCCAATTGTCCGGATGAAATACTCCCTAATGTAGAGCCTCCTTTTATATCGGAATGATTTACATATTTTTGTACCGGAATATTTGCATTACGGCAAATCATTTCATATACGGCACTCGAATCGCTGTCGGTAGTATATTTTTGATTTGCATTGATTTTTATCACCGGACCTCCATTAATAACCGGTTGGTTTACGGGGTCATGTTTTTCCTGATAATTAGGATGTAATGCATGCGCCATATCGGCACTGATTAAAAATGAATTGGCTACTGCACGATAAAATGACTCAATATCGTTTTTAAATTGAAATACAATCCTTTGTAAAACACTTCGTAAAAAAGGCGAGCCGGCACCTTGTTTTGACAAACTGCCTACTTCTTCATTATCAAAACATACCACAACTTGGGTCGCCTCTGTTGGCTGGCTGTCAAGCATTGCTTGAATACCGGCATGTACCATTGCCAAATCATCTAATTGACCGGAAGTAATAAACTCATTATTCAAACCAATGAGCATTCCTTTACCGTAATTAGTAAAATTCAAATCAAAATCAAGAATATCATCTTCATTAATATTTAACTCTGATGCAATAAGTTCACTTAATAAATTGTTTTTTTCCAGTTTTTCTTTAAGTATTGATAAAACCGGCAGCATCATTTTTTGATTTTCAATTTTCAAGCCGTTATTTACCTCTCTGTTTAAGTGGATTGCCAGACTTGGGATTATTGCAATGGGCTTTTTAACATATAAAAATTTAGAAATCGGTTTTAAAGGATTATCACTTTTTATACTTACCCTGCCTGCAAGCGAAAGCGGACGGTCAAACCAAGATGAAAGAATTGCCCCGCCATACACTTCAGTGTTTATTTTCAAATATCTGTCTTTTACTACTATTTCAGGTGAAGGTTTTACTTTAATCGTCGGTGAATCAGTATGGGCAGCAATTAAGCGGAAGCCTTTTTCTTCAATTTTCCCCGTTCCGGTAACAAAAGCAATTATTGCCGAATCGTTTTTTGAAACAAAATACTTTGCTGCTCTGCGTAAATCCCATTGTTCTTCGGGGTGAAGTTCTTTATATCCTCTACGTAATAAAGCCGCTTTTATGTTCCTGACTGCATGAAACGGACTTGGACTTGCATCAATAAAATCAATTAAATCATCTGCTAATTTATATTTTTCTTCTGTCATATTTATTGGTGTTTGTTTTATTTTACCTAAATTAATAAAGTTAAAAATAGATAAATTTATTGATATCTTAAATTTTTTTTTGAAAAAATAAAGATACGAATCAATTGTACGAAAACTATATCAATATAGAGAATAAGAATAAGCTTATTTAGATTAAATCCAAATATTAATTATTTTTTAATTATTTTTGTAAAAAATCAAATCTTAAAAAATATGAATTACCCAAAAAAAGTTAAAATTGGTGATATTACCGTTCGTGATGGATATCAACACGAAGAGATTTTTATTCCTACAGATGCCAAGGTATGGATGGCAGAACAACTTATTCTTGCCGGATTTAAAAATATTGAAGTAACTAACTTTGGAAATCCACGCGGAATGCCACAGTTTAAAGATGCCGATGAAGTAATGAAACGTTTACGCTCAAGTAAATTAATTGCCGATTTAATAGATGATGTTACCATAACGACAGTTACTATTCGCGAAAGAGCAATTGAGCGAGCTATCCAAGCAAAAAAAGAAGGTTGGGGACCGGACAGAATACTGTTAATGGTTTCTACGAGTGAATCACATCATCGCAAAAACTCCGGTTTATCATTAAAAGATTATTGGAAAATGAGTGAAGAATATATAAAAAAAGCGAATGATGCCGGTCTTAAAGTAAACGGAACAGTTAGTACTATATGGGGCTGCCCGATTGAAGGACCAACTGAAATGAAAAAAGCAGTAGAGTTTACCAAGCGATGGCTTGACATAGGAGCAAGCGATGTGGAACATGCCGATCATGACGGTTCTGCTACTCCTGACAGAGTATATAGTTATTACTCAATGATTTTAGACGCAATACCCGACACATCAAAGCATATTGTACACTTTCATACCACACGTGGCTGGGGTTTAGCAAATGTTTTGGCGGCTTTACAAGCAGGTATGACTCATTTTGAATCGGCTTTGGGTGGTATTGGCGGACAGCCCGCTAATTTTGTTAGTGGCGTACCTGTGAGTGGAACAGGTGCTTATTATTATGCAGACCCAAATCTTGCCGGATTAGTTTCAACCGAAGACATGATTGTTATGATGGATGAAATGGGAATTGATTTGGATGGAATAAATGTGGATAAAGTTCTGGAACTGGGTAAAATGAATGAAAAAATTGTAGGCAGACGCTTACG
>Ga0256840_1002645_pt1 | contig 15517 bp, 10 predicted proteins | sample 355202metaG_FD_185969 | JGI IMG/M metagenome (GOLD analysis project Ga0256840, IMG submission 185969) | Hydrothermal vent microbial communities from Mid Atlantic Ridge, Atlantic Ocean - 355-202 | ecosystem: Environmental > Aquatic > Marine > Hydrothermal vents | place: Atlantic Ocean: Mid... | reverse complement strand
TTTAAAATGTCTACTTTTTAAATACTTGTGCAAGCCTAAGCACGTTAATCAAAAGGCATGAAAGACCATCTATTGTATTCATACAATGCCCAGGTGGCGAAATTGGTAGACGCAAGGGACTTAAAATCCCTCGGTGGCAACACCGTGCCGGTTCGATTCCGGCCCTGGGCACCACATACAGATTTAAAGAAGTTCAATATAGTTCTTTAGGTCGCATTACAAAGCCAGTTACAGGTTATTAACGTTCGTTAAGATTTGTTTACATTCAACCCGTTTTGGGGTAAAAAAGGGAACAAATAACAACCCTTATTTTTTTACCCCTAACTATGGCATTAACTGATTTAAAATCTAAAACAGCAAAACCTAAAAATAAGCCTTATAAATTATTTGATGCTGAAGGCTTATATCTGTACGTTCCTCCTTCGGGTAGAAAGGTGTGGCGGTTCAAATACCGCTTTAATGGCAAAGAATGCCTTGTCACGATTGGTAAGTTCCCAAATAAAAAACTCAAAGAAGCCAGAAAAGCTAGAAATCAATATTTGCTGATGCTTGATGAAGGTAAAAATCCAGCAGAAGTAAAAAGATTGAAAAAGAACCCAGAAGGGATGAGCTTTAAAGAAGTCGCTCAGGAGTGGATTGATTTTAAATCTATTCCAGACACTAAGCGCTGTTGGAAGCCTACACACACAAAAGCAGTATTAAAGTCATTAGATAACGATGTTTTTCCCACTATTGGCTCCCGTGTTATCAATACACTCACACCATATGATATAGATTACATTGTTGACCCTGTTGTAAAACGCGGAGCATTAGAAGTTGCCGAACGAATACTTTCACGTATCAATTCTGTTTTTAGATACGGAATACATAAAGGCTATTGCTCTGATAATCCCGCTCTAGGTAAGAATGAGTATCTACCTGCTCGTAAAGTGCAGCATATGGCGCATTTGTCGCTCAAACAGCTACCTAAATTTTTAGAAGATCTTGAAAACTATGTCGGAGATATAGTGTGTAAAAGTGCAGTTGAATTTACATTACTGACACATGTTAGAACTGATGAGATTAGGTTTGCAGAGTGGGAAGAAATAGACTTAAAAAATGGTTATTGGTCTATTCCAGCAGAGCGAATGAAAATGAATATTTCTCAAACAATTCCTTTATCTATGCAAGCTATTGAAATATTAGAGAGGCTCAAACTAATTACTGGGCAGAGAAAATATGTTTTTGCGTCACTTGTGAGTTCAGGCAAACCAATATCAGAAAATGGCATGTTATCTGTAATTTATCGCATGGGGTACAAGGGAAAAGCAACAGTGCATGGCTTTCGCGGTACGTATTCAACCATTGCAAATGAAGTTCTTAAATTTAGACCCGATGTGGTTGAAGCATCATTAGCTCATAAGGTTAAAGATCCCGTGAGAGGAGCTTATAACCATGCAACTTATCTTGAAGAAAGAAAAGTTAATGCACAAGTTTGGGCAGATTTTATTCTTAATCACCTAAAGAAATAATACTATGGAAAAACAGCAAGGCTTTGAAAATGTAATTCAAATTGACCATACCAAATTTTATAATTTTCTTGGGATTTATCAATGCCTATCTGATCATTATTCTGAAGAGGAAATAATCGATATTTTAGAGACTATTGAAAAAAGTTTGGAAAATAATAATCTAAATTTAAGGATGGGGAGAAAAGTTAAGCCGTACATTTTTATTAATGGAAAAACGACTGTTAAATGGAGTTGGAGGCTTGATAAGCATGGGCTTAGTAATGTTAATAATACATATCAATATTTAAGAGCTGGGGTGAGTGACTTGTACCCACAATTAAAAATTCCCCATTCAGTATATGATATTCAGTTAACAGGTATGTTTGATTTTTTCCACCCACCTCTTTTTTCTGATCATATTTATAAGCTAAATAATACCAAATATTCGTATGCAAGAACGGAAGTCAATAATAAAATTATTTCACTCTATGATCGTATTAAAACATTTTTTATAGATGATAATGAGTTAGTTCAGCAAGCTGACACTCACGAAAAACTACCTATTGGTGCACGTCCATTTGAGGGTGAGGCAACAAGTAAATTCTTTTATTATTTTTTAGAAAAAGAATTTCTACGAGTTGCTGAAAGATTATATCCAAATAGATTGGATAATTTCCAAGCGTTAGAGGCTGATAAAGTTTTCTTTCAAGGTGTGGAAGTTTCATCAAATGAAAATAATAACATTCAGAATGATCAAAGGGCTTTAGATGATACGCCTAGAGATACTGCTAGAATATTGTTTGATGGTGAAGGGTACATCAGTTTATTAGGTTTATATAAAATCTGTAAAAAGAAGGAAGATGCAGATTTTATCTACAATTTAATTATGACTAACCACCAAAAGCACGGCGTAGATGTATTTGTTTTTCTTGATGGCTATGAATTAATACTTAAGAAAAAAGATATTTTTAAGCTTGGAATATCAATTGATGATGATTACAGTTTGATATCAAGATTAGCTAGTAAAACTAATAAAGAAATTGACGAGCCAAAGGTTGCTCTAAAATTTACAGGTTTCTTTATATATAGAAATTATCAAGGTATTCGTCCATATCTTGTTCCTTGTGAGGAGTCATATTTAAATATGACAAAAATTTCAAGTGAATTCCAGAGAAATATCCAGTTCCATTTATTAGAAGATTACCTAGACCCGAACGGGTTTGATGGAAAAGTGTTGCCGCAAAGTACGCAGTTTTATAGTTATGATAGTTTAAGTTCAGACCCCATTGGCGAGAATTATTTATATATTTTTGGAGGAGATCTTGTAAAGATTATTAAAGAACATTTCTCCCTTGAAGATCAATTAAATTTTTATAAAATTAAAGCCGAAAGAGTATATGAAAGTGCTAGAGAAATTCAAACTCCGATTAATAATAAAGCTGTTAATGAGATAGATGCTACTACCTTAAATTTTGGCAATTTTTCTTATAATACACCTGTAGTCGATTACAGTATTAGTTTGAATACTAATTATAGTGTTAAGCCAAAAAAAGATCTAAAAGAAACTAATGATGCTGATAAAAGAGCCACTGCAGAAATTAGTTTTGTTAGCGTTGCAAGAGCTGAGCATTTCCGAGATACAGCTGAATCATTCTTTGAGTTTATTTTATCTCTAGATCAAAATAACCTAAGCTCAAAAAGTGACATCTATCTATTTTTTAAAAATAAGTATACAAAGTTGTTTTGGTGTAAAGAAGCGAAAAGCCTTATTAATTCATCCACGAGTACTACCTCTTTGGCTGAAAGTAATATTTATTTGTTTGTAGCTGCGCTTGTTGAGCTAGTGCAAGATCAAAACATCAGAAGATATAAAACCAAGGTGCAAATATATGCAGGTTATGAACTATATCGTAAGAACGGTGCTTTGGCAGCCTCAACAATAAGCATAAAAATAGCTAAAGCACTACAGGAGTTAAAAAGATACCAAAAATAAACACCGTATTATCAATGATATAAAATTTTATTTTTAAATAAAATTTTAATTAAAATGACAACATATTATCAATATTTCAACAATGTAAAAGCGTACAACGAACTCAAAGGAGCGCTTTTACAATGCAAATACATTCAATTCCCTCTGAAGGATTCCTCCGCTTAGAGCAGATCATCGGAAGTAAGAAAAAGAACATCCCGCCTATAATTCCAATTTGTAGAACTTCATGGTTAGCAGGTGTAGAAGAAGGAATCTACCCTCCCAAAATACATCTAGGCGCAAGAACGGTTGTCTGGCGAGCAAAAGATATTTTAGACTTTATAGATAAGCAAGGAAACCATCAAGATGATTAGTATGAGTAAACGTACTAATCATCTACTGGACGTTGCTACAAATATATCTCTAATTTCTGCTTCAGAAGCAAACTCTATTAGTTATATTCCAAGGTTCTTGGCTAATATTTCCTTACCAGCAAGAAGTGTTTCTGGAAATGAATATACTAGGAAAAATGGTAGATACAAACTACACCTGCTATCACCTAGTGATATTGGGTTGCCTTATGGTACTTATCCGCGTCAATTAATCATCCATTTGACAACCCGTGCAAAAATCACGGGTAATAGTGAGATATTTCTTGGAAGCTCACAGTCTCAATTTCTAAAATCATTAGGACTTCAAAATAGTGGTGGAAAGAATGGATCTCTCAGGGCGGTTAAAGATCAAACTAAGCGCTTGTTGGCAAGTTCGATACTTTGGAGTGAGTCTACGGATTCATCTTGGAATCAAGAGTCCATGCGCATCGCTCAAAAGGTTTCAATGGTCTGGGAGCCTGTAAATTCTTCTAAGTGGGAAGCCAGCCTTAAATTAGATCATGCTTTTTTCTCAGATATTCTAAACAGTGCTATTCCAATTGACCAAAGAGTTATTGATGTATGTAGCCACTATCCTTTAGCAATTGATACTTATTGTTGGTTAACTCACCGTTATTATAGGATGTCACAATCTCAGTTAATAAGTTGGGAGCAACTAGCAAACCAGTTTGGAAATATCTATACCCGCAAAAGCCATTTCAAAGTTAAATTTATTATGGCATTAGATCGTGTGTCATTGCTTTATCAAAAAGCTAGCTTCTCAACAAATACTAAAGGGTTAATTCTTTACCCATCCCCACCTCATGTAAGCCCTAAAGCAGCGGAAGGCTTTTACAACTCTGTTTAGATAAAATGTTTGCTACCAAGAATACAACCCTGAGGATAAACAAAGTTATCCACGAATAAAAGGTGGCAGGTTTTACGCATAAAAGGTGGCTAATCTGCGCATAAGAAGTGGTAAAAGTGCGCATAAAAGGTGGCAAGCTATCGCTATAACCCCTGCTGTGTATGGTGTTTCAGCCTTCCCCTATATCTTTCCTTTATTACAAATATTTAACAGTTATTGATTAAGTCAAAACTGTGGAGAACTCTCATGAATAACCTAAACCATTACATAAAAAACTACGAATTTTATTTTCATAAATTTACCATGTACCTCGAATCTCTATTCTATGACTGGCTTGTTTATCTGCAAGAATATTGGTGGTCAATAGGTTTAATAGCTGGCTGGTTCTTTATACTCGCAATTCTCATCAAAGAACGAAACACCAAAATGGTATTTATGCTGATTTTTATAATAACCATCATAGCTCAACCTCTCTTGTACTTTGGGTTGCCAGACATAGCACAAGAGCTATGGCACAAGCGCTATTCTCTACCCATTAAACATTTGTACGGATATGCAGGTGGTTTTATCATCTCAGGCATTGCTGCTTTCTTCACTTATCGTTTCACATCCTCATGGGTGGATAGATTTAAAGACAGGTTTACCAAAAAGACTACATTACAACGTGATAGCAATACCGATATCAGAAATCTTTCTCATATAATTCCTAAAAGTCGTAAGTCTTACAATGTTGAAAAGTACTTCAAACGTGAGCAGATGTTTGTAGGGCTAGATGAAGCTAAAAAGCCCATCTACCTTAGTGCTGCGAAATGGTTTTCAAGCCATATTCAGGTTATTGGCACAACGGGTTCAGGCAAAGGCGTTGTGGTTGCTTATTGGCTTGTGCAAGCATCAACTACCTTTGGAGAGTTTGTCAGTGCAGTTGACCCGAAGAATGATGAATGGCTTGCCCATGTTCTCGGAAAAGTTTCTCAAAATCATAACGTCAAATATTACTATATTGACTTAGGCGGTGATATTGGCCAATGGAATCCCTTTCTCAATAAGTCTGAAATGGAAATAGAAGAGCTTCTAGTTGCTGCATTTGGATTGTCAGAGAAAGGTACAGATGCAGACTTCTATCGGGTCAATGACAGAAAGGCTGCAAGACTCTTTGCTCGTTTTATTTTTGAACGTGGCTTTGTAAAATATACCTTGCAAGAGTTAGTCGCTCAGTTCTTTACAGAACACAACGATATAGTCGAAACAGCTCCAAAATTCCGCGATGATTTGGAAGAGCTAACGTCATTGCCTGTGGTCAATGTACGTAATGGGCTAAATTTAGATGAAGCTATTCAACGAGGTGATATAGTCTATGTACGTGGCTCAATGCGTAACTCACGAATTCTAAAACTACAAAAGATGTATGTGCTTGCCGTCATGCAAAGCTGTGAAAGTCGAGATCGTGAAAATGCTCGTCATGTTTGTCTCTTTCTTGATGAGTTTAAATACCTCATCAGTAAGCCAGCACTAGAAGCCTTAGGTGCAATTCGTGATAAACGTGCTCATGTGATTTTAGCGCATCAATCGCTAGGTGATCTTCGTGATTGCCCTAAAGATATTGATCCCGATTCAGTCGTATCTTCAATCAATGAAAACTGTGCCTTAAAGCTAACTTACAAAGTCAATGACCCTAATACGGCAGATTGGTTAGCTCGTATGAGTGGCAAAATTTTAGTCGATGATGAAATAAGAAAAATTGAAACAGGTGCTGCATTAACAGAGCAAAAACAAGGGGAACGAACACTCAGGCAAACAGAGCGCTGTTTGGTTGATACCAATATGCTTCAATCATTGCCATCGCTTTGTGCTGTGCTCTATGGTGATGATAAAGCCAAGTTTATCTTCACGTCACCCTACAAAGTAGATAAAGATTCACAGTGGACAACTCCGACCATCTTTGATGATCCTGATGATGACCAAAGCAATAACAACAAATCTTCAGGTTCAATCAGCGAGGATCTACTCGATGTTGATTAGTAACTACCACGAACGAATGCAACGCTCGCATAACAATCAGCAGAGGCTTTTAACCTTACTTAGAGATGAAACATGGACGGATGCACCTAATGCATCTCAATGGCTGAATTTATCCCTCTCAGCTACTTACAAGTTATTGGCAAGGCTAGAGCAGAAAGGCTGGATTAAAGTGTTCTACGTGGAAGACTTAAAATATAAAATATGGGGAATTACTCCAGATGGATTACTCAGGGGATGGCATGAAGATGAAACTATGCAAGTACGACCTTATTTTCAACCATCAAGAATCAAACCTGTGATGATGCAACATCATTTGGATTTACAAAAATCCCGTTTTAAAGCTGAGCAGCATGGCTGGAAAAATTGGCACTTGGGAAGTCTGCTACCCAAAGAAATAGGTAAACGACCCGATGCGGTAGTGACCTCAAAAAATGGTCAAACTATTGCTATCGAGCTAGAGCGAACCACTAAAACCAAAAAGCGTTATGAGGTGATATTTTCGCATTATTTACAAGCCATTAAACGCGGTGAATATGATGTGATTCATTACGTGTGTCCCGACCCTGTTTTTGCAACAGGATTGAGACGGCTTTTCAATCTGATAGAAACCGTACCTGTTGCAGGTGAACGGGTAAAGATCAAAGATAAACACCGCCAAAAGTTGCCCGTGTTTAGTCTTGAATCTTGGCTAACAGACCAACCACAACAAGAAATGAAGCTTGATATAAAATAGCTAGTACTCCATCAAACCAATATTGATGGAGTACTAGTTCTTGAAAGAAAGCTAAACATCGGAGAAAGCCTTGGGAAATCACAATATCCCAACGCATTCTCCCATTGCATTCACCCATGAATCGCAGTTTAAAACACGCTTTTTCTAACAACAGTTTCTAATTTACGCTAGGGCTACAATCAGAAAAGGAAGCCGTCCTCTTGGCTTGTATCACTCCTGAACGTCGTAATAGCGCCAATTCACCTCTTGCATCTCCCTGAACGTCCGATACTTCGGTAGGGTTGCACCCTCAGTTAAAAAGCTACTACGCTGGACGCTAGCATCTTTCAAACTTTCACCCGTTCGTCGTCTCCGCTGGCGCTCGACTCCTGATACTACTGGTTGCAAAGTGCCTCATCTGGCGATGTTGCCTTTTTACCCCTGCGGGTTTCGCTGAACGCTCACAGCATCATCGGGAGTCGAGCGCCAGCTAGGGCTGTCTCACCGACGACGAACCATGCAGCAGCATGAATCCGCTGGGGCGGATTAATCCTTTGCCTACGCTTGGGCGCAGTCATGCCTGTTCGGTTGCCCTCTGAACGAGGACAATTCTGTGAGCCTAGCTCATCCCAAGTTTCACTTGGAATATTGCAAAGCAGGCACACAGAACAGAAACGTTAAATTTTGCTCTGGGGAGCAGAATTTAGCTTCCCTGACTTGGGTCGGGGATTCTGCGAGCAGCTTGTATGATTAGACCATTGAATTTTAGTAATTAGCCTATAGATTAGGCATATCTATGGGTTCGTAGTTCGCAGCTACAATAAAGTGGTGAGAAGATTATGGCAGAGTTAATACTGTGGTTTATGCGATGGCTTAATAAATGTCATGTTAAGCTGACAAAAGACGATTCTTCCTCAAACCCTGAAGGTTTTGAAGGTTTAACTCCTGTTATTACAGAAAAAGATCCTCAAAAACATTATGCTGATAATAGTGTAAAAGCCTTAGAAGTAGCATTAGAAGATGACCGTATTACAAATATAGCTATTACAGGTTCATATGGCTCGGGTAAAAGTAGTTTTTTACGTACCTTTGAGCATCACCATAAATGGTTTCACTATATCAATATTTCTTTAGCTACTTTTATAAAGGTTGAAAACGAAGACAAGCAGTTAATTGAAAGAAGTATCCTTCAACAGCTTTTGTATAAAGTTGAAAATAATACTATTCCACAGTCACAATATAATAAGCTTAGAAAGATATATTTTTATAAGTCCCTAATTCCTATTCTCGTTTTCCTAATTTGGGTAATTACTTATATAGTTATCTTTCACGTTGATATAGCTAAAAAAATTCTACTTTTTCAAAATATTGATATTCCAAATATTTGTTACTCAATTTTTGGAGGGGATATCTGTAATTCTCTCGTACTTATTGGTTTCTTGGCTACTAGCCTTGCAATAGTATGGTGGGCATATAAATATCTTTCAAGCTATCGTATTACAAAATTCACATCTAAGGGAATTGATGTCACTAAAGTTTCGCAAGAAGACAAAGAATCATTTCTAAACAAAAACCTTGATGAAATAATGTACTTCTTCGAAGCGACTCAATATAACGTTGTTGTAATAGAGGATTTGGATAGATCAGAAAATCCCGAAGTATTTATCAAACTCAGAGAAATTAATGAGTTAATTAATAAATCTAATCAGATTGGAAGAACAGTTAATTTTGTATATGCGATAAAAGATGACATGTTTCAAAATGAAACAAGGACAAAATTCTTTGACCTAATGATACCAATCATACCTTATCTAAGTAGACATAACTCTTATGCTAAATTAAAAGATAAATTTAGCGACTTTCTTTCAAAAATAGATTCAGCAGAAAAAGACAGGTTTGAACGACTGCTAAAAGTAATTTCAAAGTATGTTTCAGATATGAGACTACTTCTTAATATTCTGAATGAGTTTAAAATTTATGTACAAAAAGTAGCTCATAACGGTAATTATACAAAACTATTAGCCATGATCACCTATAAAAACATGTTACCGATTGATTTTGCACAGGCTCATCATAATAAAAGCTTGTTAGCTACTGTTTTTAATAACAAGTCTGGTTATATTAACGAAGCAACTTCAGGTTATGAAGATGATATAGAAAAAATTAAGCAACAGCTAGTTGAGCACAATTCAAACAAGGATTGGTTAAAAGATATCACTGAATTAAAAAAGCTATATATTCTTGAAATTTTAAGTAAGTGTCAGTATACCTATTTCTATGCTGATGGAGAGCAGCTTAATCTACAAAAACAAAATATAGAACAGATATTTGAAAAAACACAAGAATCAAAGGCTATAAATAATAGTAGTAACCAACAACTATTTAAATCTTTTACAGAGCTTGAAAATAAAGTCCACGAAAACAGTTACTCTGACAGAGAAGCTCTCATTACAGGAGAAGCGGAAAAATATAACCAAGAACTTAAAGAGCGGATTGAAAAAATTGAAAAAAAGAAATCAGAAATACGAAACCACACCATAAAAGAGCTTCTTACAATAGATGTTGTGAGTAACAAATTCAAAGAAGAATCATGGATAAAAGAAGACGAATCTGGTGTACAAGAATCCTCTACTCAATTGCTTAGATATTTTATTCGTGAGGGATATATTGATGAACACTACCACACATACATTTCTTATTTTCACAAAGGTGATTTTACAGAACAAGACAATAAATTTATTCTTGCTGTGTATGATCACGATGCACAGTTAAGTGATGAAGCACTTCAAGAGCCTCAAAAAGTAATTGATGAATTAGAGTTGCGCTACTTTAACCAACCTGCCATTTTAAATATTAGTTTAATAGATGAATTGATGAATTATGAAGAAGCAGAGGATAAGCGCAATAAAGTATTTAGTTTACTTATTACCAAAGATACTAGTCAGTTTTTAGAAGAATATCTCTTTAGTAGTCAAGTGAAAAATAAAGACAAATTCATACAACTTTTGATAGCGCGAGATACTTTGTTCTGGGAAAAGATAGTTAAGAGTGATAAGTCTGACAAGAAGAAGGATGAATATTTAGCATTACTTATTCATGCCATTGATGTTGAGTCTTTAGAAAATTTAAATCAAACGGGAACATTAGAAGAATATATTGATAACAAACCAGATTTTATTAAATACTGCACTAGTAATGGTTTTGATGTGGTAAAGATTGAATCTTTATTAGAACAGTTAAACATAGAACTTCATAAGGTTAATTTTATTTCTCGTGATAATCCATATTCAGAAATAGTTTATAGGAATAATCATTATAAACTTAAGCCTGAAATGATAAATAATGTGATTGAGTACGCCACAAATAAAAAAATCAATTCTGAAATAAAAGAAAAGCTAACAAAATCAAATTACACAACGTTAAAGAAAGAGTTTGGTTCATTGGAAGAAACGGAGTCACTTTTCAAATATATTGATGATGATATCGTAAGCTACGTTAAAACAGCACTACTAAAGCCCGAAGATAACACACAGGAGTCAGCAACAACGGTTATTGAGTTATTAAACAACACTGATATTGATGAAGATCTACGTTTAAAGATTATTCAGAAACAAGAAGTAAGAATTACTGAAATATCCACTGTTGAATCTAAATCACTTTGGGCTGCTTTATTAGATAATAATAGTATAGAACCTACATGGAATAATATTTTAGCATTCTATGAAGAGGAAGAATGGGAGGAGCCAGAAGATGAATAAACATATAGCACGGTTTCTGAATGATGAAAAAAATTATAATCTCTTGTCTAAAAGTAAAATTAATACGGATAAGTCTTTTAGTGAAACTATGGATAAAAAGTTTTCAAGAGAAATAATTTTTTCAGAAGATATTAAAGATGAAGCTTATCAGCATTTAATAAAAGGGGTTAATTGGTGGTATCCAGATATTGATGTTTCTAAACTTCCAGAGAGTAGGATCGATATTCTAATAAATGAGGGGAAAATAAGATTTAGTGTGGAGAATTTTAATTATCTAGTTTCCTCTGAAACAGGTAAACACATTGATCTTATCGAGTCAGACTTCGATACCTATTTTAAAAAGAAAGATGAGCTTCAGTTACCTGAAGGGGCAACTACAAAACTGCTTCAATCCAGCGATATTAATTTAGAAGATAAACAGAAACTTATTAAGGATATAGATGAACAATCAAGATACGACCTATTTGATAATGAAAACGGACTTGTTCAAGCTATTATTGATATTTGCCTAAATAATTCTCTCCACTTGTCTTCTGCATTTTTAGAAAATCTTTTTGTATACGAAGAAGATAGAGTCCAGAAAATTGAATTATTAATAAAAAATGCTTCAAGTTTAAAAAAAGAAGAAATCTATTCTTTGTTAACTCAGCTAGGAGATCCATATTCAAAAATTACAATTTCTGGTTACAATATTAGTATACATAAATCGGACTTAAATATTAGGCTAGCTGACACCCTTGAGAGAGTTAACTATATTTCAAGCAAAAAAGAAAAAATAATGACTAATAAAATCCAGTTGTTTTTAAAGCGGCAATAGATGATGAAATGGTTTAGAAGCACAAAAAATGAAGATAACTTTTCTAATTTAATGTCTTGGTCAAAAGTTCTAGCGGAGCGAAAAAATATAGAAGGGCTTCGAGACCTTATAAGAATTGTCTTACGACCTGTTCAGTCGGAGCATATTAGAGATGCGTATATTAAAGAAAAGCATAAAGGAATAAGTGAACTTTTTTGGAATGAATCTCTTGGCATTCAATACATTATTCCAGGGATAGAGAAAACCCTTGCTGATTATATCTGGTCTGATGAATGCTTAGTGAAAGATAAAAGTATTTATCCAACACTAAATTTAGCAAGTGATATAACTTTACCAACGTCATGGCACCCTGAAAGTATTGTTTTGAACTTAGGAAAGATTGGAGAAGGAAAGCCTAATGGTGCTTTTCAGCAATCTTCTAATCATTCAGTTATGCTTTCCTATCCATTAGGTATTGGTTGGGTGGAAAATGGAAACCACTCAATAATACAGGGGATTTTACGAGGTGAGGGTCAAGTAATTCCTACAGAAGTACATGATTTGTCAAAGTTAATTGAGCTTATTAAGTTTGATGGCGTAAATTGGAAGAGCACAGTTTCTGAAAAAAACCTTGGAGAGCCTAGGTATGTTGAGTTTGGATGGGTTTGGGAGATAGGTCGATTGATTTTAAAGATTGAAGAAAGCCCTTATCAAAGTGCAATTAAAGAGCAGCTCCAAATTTAGGCTTACTCATTTGATAAAATAAGACTAGTCACAACTCAATAAACTTCTCAGTATACCCACAAGAAAACTCTTTGTCGCTACGATAGTGAGTACAGCCCCAAAACTTACCATACTGTCCAGATCTTAGTGTTAATCCAGCCCCACATTGCGGACAAATAGGCTGTTTAAAGCCACATTCAGGATTCTCACAGACTCGAAAATTACCGTCTTTAATCAATGCGCTATTGCACCAGTCACAGCCATTCTCAGTAATATTACAGGCTGGGTTATTGCAAGCTAGAAACTTTCCATTAACGCCATCACGCGGAACCATATACCCGACTTCACAATGCTCGCAAAGTTTTTCTACAAGCTTAGGGCTAAAACCTCCGCTGTTAAATTCATCATCAGTTATCTCATATTTGTTTTTTAGTAGTTCTCTAACAAAGATAGATGGGTTATGAGGGTTTGTGATGAGATATACATGGTGCTTAGCGCGTGTTAATGCCACGTAGAACACTCTTCGTTCTTCTGCATAAGGGAAGGCTTCTAGCTGGGGTAATAATAGCTCTAAAAGAGGGTGGGTGATCTTAGTTGAAGGTAATCCAAACTTTCCTTTTTCTAATCCTAGAATTATCACGTAGTCAGCTTCTTTACCTTTGGAGGCATGAATGCTTTGCGTCGTTATTTTTAACTTTGGATAATGTTGCTTAATGGCATTAAGTTCTAAATCTTTAAACCGAAAATGAAACCGCGATAAAATCAAAACGGTGGCTGGTTTATCTGTTTTTGCATTGATAGAAGCAAGAGAGGCGTTGAGCCCATAATTATCATCATTCGTTTTTAATAACGAGACTGCTGGTGTTTCTATCTCATGATGGCTTTTTATATTCTTTTCAAATTGAACAGGATTGCATTGAATAAACTTAGAAGCCACATCACCTATCTTATTGTTAAAGCGGAAGGTTTTATCCAGAATAGTGGTTGATGCAAAACCGTAGTTTTTCTCAAACTCTGCAATTATATTTATATCACTGCCAGTAAAGCGATAGATTGATTGCCAATCATCACCCACACAGTAAAAGCCGTTATCTTCGTTCTGATTAAGTAAGGCTTTAATCATGGCATTTCTTGGCGCTGAAATATCTTGAAACTCATCCACCATGATGTATTTATACGGTGATTGATATTGACCCGTTTCAATGTACTTGGTCGCCATGCTTATCATGTCGTTAAAATCAATCGTGTCTGTTTGTTTTAGCCTTTCTTCGTATGACTCATAGATTGGATTAAATAGCTTTAGAATCGCCTTGTGTCCTTTGCCTTCAGAGTATTTTGTCAGTTGGTCAAAGCTTGAATTTGATGTTTTAAACTGCTTTAACAAGCTGGCTAGTAGCTTGGATAGATCTAAAATCTCACCAAGCTCTTCTAACTTTGATAAAAGCGCATTATTTGCTACAGGTTTAAATTCAACATCGTACCGTTTTAGCTTTTTAGTAAGTGACTGAAGCAAGACACCTTGCCTTTTTTCATAGCTGTACGTTTCTACCAGAATCGTTTCATGCTTTTCGTGTAGCTCGCGCTTCCAGCGCATTCCTTCAATGTATTTTACTCGATCTACAAAAGGCGGTGTGTTGTTGTCTTCATCAACGCCAAAGTGTTCAATATAGATGCCATAATCAGGCAAGTAAAAATCAGGTTGATACGCTCTAAAGTCCGCTGTAGTGGTATTGATTTGATAGTTAGCTTCGTATTGATAATTGATGCCTTGTTGAAATAGAAAGTTAGCTATCAATAGTTCTTCGTAGCTTTTCACCAGTTCTTTTTGAAAAGTTCTTAACTCAATATCTTGAATATATTGATTGTAGGCTTTGAGTGTTTTGAAGGAGAACGGGTTCTTGTAAGGGTGCTTCTCATACAGTAAGTAACTTAAAACCGATGATTGATAATCATCTTGTTTGAGATATTCTCGTAAGGTGTCGTCAATAAAAGCCTCATAAGCTTTTTCATCCGTCGCCATTAGGTTGATACTTGGCTTCTTTTGTTCCACCTCTGCAATAATACGTTGGCCGAAAGCATGAAACGTAGTGGCGGTTAAATCATCAAACTGTAATTTATCCCGTATTCGTGTATCCATTTCTTTGGCAGCTTCATTACCAAAAGCCAATAAAAGAATGTCATTAGACTTTGCCAAACCAGATTCAACCAAGTAACCCGCACGAGCAACGATTGTGCTAGTTTTACCCGTGCCCGCACCAGCGAGTACAAGGTTGTAGCGCTCATCAATCACACAAGATTCACGTTGATTTTGGGTGAGCGGATTATCTTCGACGGAATCGAAATAGCCTTTATAGGCTTCTAATTGGCGTTGGGTATAAGCCTTATTGAATTCTGCAATATAGCCATGTTTGCCAGTTAACAATGGTTTCAACTGATTAAATTGAGACAATGTCTCTTTAGGTAATTGATCGGTAATATCAGGCTCATTGAGGAATAAAGAAAGTGGTTTTAAGTATGAGTTTAGCCACAGCTTAGGTTTGGCATGGCGAATGTACTGGTTTCGTCCGATAAATGTTTTAGATTCATTGTATGCCGAATTTATTTTTGGGCTTATATTTTTAGCCAGTTTTCTTACATAGTTGTACTTTTTTTGTTTAAAAGTAGCTTTAAGTTTGGAAGCTTTCGACTTATTAATCCCACCTAATTGATGGCTGCCACCATTATGCAAATAAATAACAAGCGTGCTCCACAAGAACCCTTCGTCAATGTTTAAGGTATCAACTTCTAAAAATGGAATATCTGCTTTAG
>Ga0256840_1002644_pt1 | contig 15519 bp, 5 predicted proteins | sample 355202metaG_FD_185969 | JGI IMG/M metagenome (GOLD analysis project Ga0256840, IMG submission 185969) | Hydrothermal vent microbial communities from Mid Atlantic Ridge, Atlantic Ocean - 355-202 | ecosystem: Environmental > Aquatic > Marine > Hydrothermal vents | place: Atlantic Ocean: Mid... | reverse complement strand
TTAGAACCTGAATTCAGGATAGAAACTTTATAAAGCGCATGTATTTATCAAATATACAGAATTTGGTACAATTCTTAGAATCTCTTTACCTTTTGCATAGATTTCAATGGTATAGTTTTAAATATTATTTTTGAGGAGACATTATGTATATTGGGCTGATTAGGATTTGTTTATTAATGGGTATTTTTACTATTAGCATGAGTGCTATGGGTATTAAAGAAGTTTTAAGGGAAACTATAGAAACTAACCCTCATATATCACAAAAAATACATGAATATAAAGAAGTAGTGGAAGATTTGCAAATTGCTAAAAAAGGGTGGAAACCTACATTAGACTATCTTGGAAGCATGGGAAAAGAGTGGACTAAAAATAGTTCAACAGGATTTGAAAATGTAAACTATAACGTATATCAGCACTCATTGATATTAACACAAAATATTTTTAGCGGATGGAGCACAACTCATCAGATAAATATACAAAAAGCAAGAATAGCTGCATCTGCTTACCATATGATAGAAACTGTAAATGATACTGCGTTTAATCTTGTAAGATATTATATAGAAGTTTTAAAAAGTAAAGAACTGCTTAACGTAGCAAATGAAAATATCGATATAGTTGATAGTATTTATCAAAAAGTCCAAAAGCTTTATAATGCCGGACTTACTACAAAATCAGAAAGAAACAAAGTAGCAGCCTCGTTGGCACTTTCGAAGTCAAACTATATAACACAAGAGAATAGACTTCAAAATGCCCTATATCAGTTTAAGTTTTACTACGGTAAAAGTGTAAAAACTGATGACTTTATAGACCCAGACACCTCTTTCCCTATGCCGCACCATTACAAAGATGGGCTTGATAGAACTCTTAAAAATAATCCCTCTATAATAGTTCAATCATACAATATAAAAGTTGCAAAAGAGGACTATCTTGAAAAAAAGAGTAAATATTACCCAAAAGTTGATATAGAGTTAAGAAGGTCTTGGAGTAGAAATTTAGGTGCAGTTGTAGGCAGAGATGATAGATACAGTGCACTTTTAAAAGTTCAATATAACTTTTTTAATGGGTTTAAAGACAAATCAACTTTACAAAAAGGTATAAGTAAGATAAACAAAGAGGCTCAATTGCTTGAAAAAACAAAAAGAGAGGCTATGCAAACTTATGATCTATCTTGGGCAGCTTACGAGGAATTACAAAAACAGTGGAAGCATTTAGAAGAGTATAAGAAGTATGCAGTAAGGACATTAAGACTCTACTCTAAAGAGTTCGATATGGGTAAAAGGTCACTCCTCGATCTACTGTCTGCTCAAAATGACATTATAAATTCAAAGTCACAAATAATTAGAACCAAATACAACTTTATGTTTGCAAAATATAGAATACTCGATTCGCAGGGCGACCTTCTTACGGCAATTTTAGATAAAAATAGGCCATACAACTTAAAAGAAATAACAGATAAACTCCCAAAAAGCAAGTAAGGAGATATGGAAAACAAGACTATGAAAGAAAATAAAGTTTTTAGCTTAGAGATTGACCCGCTACTTGAAACTATTGCCCTGTTTACAAAGCTTTATCATAAAACATACTCTATAGAGTCACTCTCTCATGGTCTTCCTATATACGATGACGATGGCAAGCCTAAACTCTTTTCTGTAAAAAGTGCAAAAAGTCTTGTTTCAAGAGCCTGCGAAAGAGTGGGGCTTAAAGCCACTTTGATAAAGAAAGAGTTAGCTGACCTCTCTCCTCTTTTTTTCCCAATGATACTTCTTTTACATGATGATGAAGCCTGTATTGTTGAAGATATTTCTAAAGATAAAAAGTTTGCAAAGATAGCAACACACAAATATGTAAATGAGTTTATATGGGTAGAGATAGAGAAGCTTAATAAAGAGTACACAGGCTTTGGCTTTTTGATAAAAAAAGAGATAAAACACCAAAGAGATAGATACGAAAAGCTTGACTTAAATGTGAAGCACTGGTTTTGGGATAGCTTAAAGCACTCATTTCATATTTATAAAGATGTTATTTTCGCATCTATTCTTATCAATATTTTTGTACTTGCCACCCCTCTTTTTACAAGAAATGTTTACAATAGAGTCATACCAAATAATGCAATAGAAACACTTTGGTATTTTGCAGGTGGTGTTATTATTATTTACACTATCGATCTTCTGCTTAAATTTACTAGAGTATATTTTTTAGAGCTCGCTGCTAAAAAGTCAGACATTATTATGTCTTCAGTGATATTTGAAAAAGTTATGGATATGCAGATGTCAGCCTTTCCGAGATCTATAGGTTCATTTGCAAGCAACCTTAAAGATTTTGACTCCATTAGGTCTTTTTTAACCTCGGCAACTCTGACTACTTTTATAGACATACCTTTTGCTATACTCTTTCTAGCAGTTATTTGGTACCTTGGAGGCTCCATAGTGTGGGTTCCGCTTTTTACCATCATATTAATACTTAGTTACGCGCTTATTATTAGAAAGCCACTATATAAAAAAATAGAAATGACTCACCAAGCAGCCGCTTTTAAAAATGGTATTCTTATAGAAGCTCTACACAATCTTGACACCATAAAAACACTAGGAGCTGCAGGCAAAGTTCAGTGGCACTGGGAGGAGGCAACAGGAGATATAGCCCAAAAAAGTATGTCTTCAAAACTTCTTTCAGCCTCATTGCCAATGATTACATCTTTTTTTGTGCAGTTCAATACGGTCTTTGTTCTTGTGGTAGGAGTTTATCTTATAAGAGAAAACCAGATGACTATGGGTGATCTTATAGCTATAGTAATACTTATATCAAGAACCATAGCTCCTATGGGACAGACTGCATCTTTGATAGCTAATTATGAAGATATGAGAACAGTTTATGACCTCATGGATAATATAGTAAACCAGCCTGTAGAGAGAGAAAAAGGCAGGGAGTTTATACAAAAGCCGGCTTTTAGCGGTAAGATAGGGTTTAGAAATGTCTCTTTTGCATATCCTGATGAGGAGAAAAATGCACTTGAAGGTATCTCTTTTGTGATTAACCCAGGAGAAAAGGTGGGCATTATAGGAAAGATAGGTTCAGGTAAAAGTACGCTCTTAAAGCTTATTATGCATCTATACAAGCCAACTTCAGGGGATATACTTATAGACAATATTGACATCGACCAAATAGACCCAGCTGATCTTCGCTCATCTATAAGCTATGTAGATCAGCAGGTTAAACTCTTTAAAGGTACACTAAAAGACAATATTAAATACGCAAAACCTCACATAGGTGATGAATATATGCTTCATATTACAAAGCTTACGGGTGTTGATGATTTTGCACTAAAACATCCAAAAGGTTATGAGATGCCCATAGGTGAGCAGGGCTATGGACTCTCTGGCGGACAAAAGCAAAGTGTTGGCATAGCAAGAGCACTCTTAAGAGATAGCTCCGTTATTGTCATGGATGAGCCTACCAATGCTATGGACCAAATGAGTGAAGCAAATATTATAAAACTATTTAAAAATGAGTTAAAAGATAAAACTCTTATACTCTCTACTCAAAAACTCTCTTTGCTTGAGGCGGTTGATAGAGTGATAGTAATGCATGATGGCAGAGTACACCTTGACGGCCCAAAGATGAGTGTTCTTAAGAAATTACAAGGTGTTCAAAATGGCTAGAAAAGAGCTAAATGAGAGAGAGCTTGAGTATCTATCGAGCCTAAGTTCAGCAGTTTTACACAAGGCTCCAAAAAGAAGTAAAGCAGTTATATATTTTTGGATTATAACTGTTATAGTTATTATAGCTTGGGCTTCAGTTGCAAAGGTTGATGAGATAGTTAGATCAAGTGGAAAGATAGTGCCTTTTGGAGAAAATAAGATACTACAAAATCTTGAAGGCGGTATTGTGGATGATATTTTAGTTAAAGAGGGAGATAGTGTAAAAAAAGATCAAATACTATTAAAAATAAAAAATATCAAATCAAAATCAGAGCTTGCCGGATATGTTTCAAAACATAAAGAGCTGTATACAAAGTCAAAAAGGCTGAAAGCTCAGGCGAGGTTATCGTTATTATCATTCGATAAAAAATTCTTTGCAAGTAATCAAAACCTGTGTGTTAGAGAAAAAGACCTTTATGATACAAATATAAAAGAGATAAATAGTAAAATATATACTCTAAAAAAACAGATAGCCCAAAAAAGTGATCAACTTTTGCAAGCAAAAACAAAGATAAAAAACTTGCAAAAAAGTTATAAATTAATAGCAGAAGAGGTTAAAATAAGTGGGCCAATGGTTGAAGAGGGAGTTAAATCGAAGATAGGCTTTTTAAAACTTCAAAGAGAAGCAAACAGTATAAAAACAGAGATAGACAGCACCAAAAAATCAATACCACAGATATATTCTTCTATAAAAGAGATAAAGAGCAAAATAAAAGAGGTAAAGCTTCTATTTAAAAGTCAATCTCAAAAAGAGTTAAATAGCATAATGGGTGAAATGGATAGGATTGAAGAGAAGATAAAAGCATTTAAAGACTCTGTTAGAAGAACATTTGTCCGCGCACCTGTTAATGGTATAGTAAAAAAACTATATGTCAATACCATAGGAGGAGTCGTAAAACCAGGAATGGATTTAATAGAGATAGTTCCTAATAACAAAAGCCTTGTAGCAGAAGTAAAAGTTAAGCCAAAAGATATAGCATTCATATACCCCTCTCAAAAAGCACTCATAAAGTTTAGTGCTTATAACTACTCTATATATGGTGGCTTAAAAGGAGATGTTTTATCTATAAGTCCCGATACTACAACTGACAAAAGAGGCAAAACTTTCTACATAGCTAGGGTAAAAACAGATAAAGATGCGCTTTTTTATGGAGATAAAAAGTTGAAAATAATACCTGGTATGACAGTAAATGTAGACATTATGACAGGTAAAAGAACTATACTTGATTATATTATAAAGCCTATTTTAAACTCAAAAAATTATATTTTTGCGGATAGATGATGAACATAAAAATTTGGAGTGAAGATATTAACACTATATCAATGTGGGAAGATGCCTTAAGCGAGCATAAGATAGAAGTTGTAAGTGAGATTGAAAGCATAGAACTACCTTCTATCGTTATTGTTGATTTTGAGACTATTGGAAAAAGGCTTATTAAGCTATTAAAAGATAACTTTGTAAAAGATGTTGATTTCATAGTTCTAGAGGGTCATCCTAAACATCAAAATGCAAAGATACTTTTAAAACTTGGGGTTAAAGCCTATGGAAACTCATATATGTTACCTATTCATTTGCAATCTTGCATTAAAACAGTAGGAAGTGGACATATATGGGTCTATCCAGAATTTGTATATCATCTTATAGAGAATTCAAATGCTCCTAAAAAGAGTAGTAGCAACATAAGAGAGATATTGACAAAAAGAGAGAGTGAAATAGCCGAGGAACTCTTGGCAGGACTAAATAATGAGCAAATAGCCAAATCTCTAAACATATCAAAACAAACGGTAAAAGTTCATCTTACCAATATTTATCAAAAGCTTCAAGTATCTAACCGCCTTGAGCTTGCTATGAAACTAAACAACTAACCCATAAGTACTATTTACGCGTTATTATACTCTATAGTAAAATACGATAAAATTTAATTACAAGGTAATAATTATGGCAAATGCTGTTGGAATCGTAAAAGATATAAGTGGCTCTTTCGTTGCAAAATCTCCTGATGGAACAATAAGGGTATTGCATAAGGGTGATCCTGTATATGCTAAAGATTTGGTATATGATACTTCTAAAAATAGCAATAACAATATAGTTTTGGATCTATCTTCAACTCATAGAAGTTTAAATATTAGCGGCAATAAAGAGATATCTCTTGATGATGCGGTTATATCTGGTAATATTGACACGCAAGATATGACTCTAAACGAAGCAGACGTGGAATCTGGCTTAAGAGATGTCACTACAGCAAGTGCAGATATAGATAGCTTACTAAAACAGTATGGCGACATAAAGAGTGATGAGGTAAGCATAGACAATAATGAGGTATTATTAAAAGGGCACGGAGCAGATGTGGTTATTGCCAATGAAAACAAACTAGCCGATGTTGTATCTGACTTAAGAGCTGTTCAGACTCACGACTATACACTAGAGCAAAATCTTGACCCAGTAGGAACAGCAGATAGTGAAAGATCATCTGATATAATAGACCCTGCTACTCAAACAGCAACGCAAAATGCTATTCAACCGATAGCTCAAAGAACTACAGTAGCACCAATATCTGTTACAGAACCGACATCTCCTACGGAAAATCCTATAGCTTCCCCTGTTCCTGTTTATGTTGATAACAGACCAAGAGTAAGTGTTGATGATGTTACAGTAGATGAAGATGCAGGCATTATGAGATTTACTTTTATGGCTGATAAGGCTGCTGACGGAGATATAGCGATAACATACTCCACAAATAGCATTAGTGCAACTGCTGGAGATGATTTTACTCAAGTATCAGGAAGTGTAACCATACCCTCAGGAGAAAAAACTATCGCCGTTGAAATCCCTATAATAAACGACAACTTCAAAGAGGGAGCTGAAAATTTCGAGATAGTTTTAAGCAATATAAGCGACAATGCAAAAATAGAAGATGGAACAGGCGTAGGTACTATACAAGATGAGCCAAGCGGCTATACAGTCTATGCTCAAATATTAGTAGATAATAATACAATATCAGAAGGTGGAGAGTTGCACTACATAGTAAAACTTATCGATGAAAATGGTAACGATGTAACTCTTCCACAAGGTAAAAGTGTAGATATAGCACTAATTTGGAGCGGAGCAACCTCAAGCGGAGAAGATACATCATCTCTTCCATCAAGTGTAACCATAACAGGCTCAAACCAAACAACTTTCAGTGTATCTGTAACAGATGACTATATAAGTGATAACAATGAACCACTAACAGCAACCATAAGCTCTATATCTAATGATGTTTATGAGAATGTAATAGCTGACCAAAATAATAACGCGGTAACTACAACTATTCAAGACGCATCAAACGAGAGTGATAGTGGAACTGCTCCGAGTGATACCGTCTATGCCCAAATAAGCGTAGATAAAACATCAGCAACAGAGGGAGATGATACACTTACATACACAGTAAAACTTGTAGATAAAGATGGCAACGATGTAACACTTCCAGATGGTAAAAGTGTTAATGTAGCAATAGCTTGGAGCGGAGAAGCCTCAGGCGGAGAAGACACATCATCTCTTCCATCAAGCATAACTATAACAGGCTCAAACCAAACAACTTTCAGTGTAACTGTAACAGATGACTATATAAGTGATAACAATGAAACCTTAACTCCAACTATCACTTCAATTACAGATACAGATCAAACCTTTGAAAACACAGCCATAGATCCAAGCCACAATACAGTAACTACAACCATCACAGACGATACAGGAACACCAAATGACATTAGTGACGGAGCAGAGAGTAATCATGAAGTAGTGACAATAAAACTTGTAGCGCTAAATTCTGATGGTTCAGCTGTTTTGGACAGTAATGGAAACTACACATTTGCAAATGATGTAAACGAGGGAAGTGATGCCAAATATATGGCACTTGCTTTTGCGCTAGGCGAAACAACCTTTAGCCCTGATACCAAACTAACTACACAGGTTGGAACTGTTGATATAAACTTTACAAACGGAACAGCTACAGGTGCAGATTATACAAATACAGCACAAAATGTATCATTAGGAGTAGTAATATCAACTGCAACACAAACAGATTCAGTAGATGATCATGGAGAAAAATTTATAGTAAATATTGCTGAAAATTCATACTCCCTATCAAATGACGGATACGAAAATGTAAATATAGACACCAACCCCGTAACAACAACGATTATAGAAAGTGCTACTATTAGGCTCTTTGCATGTGATAATAGTGGTCAACCTATAATTGATAATAATGATAACTACACCTATGCAAATGAAGTAGGAGAGGGAAATGCCGCCAAATATATGGCATTGGCTTTTGACCCAGATTCAGGTAGAGTATTAACAAATCAAGTTGGAACAGTAAATATTAGTCTTACAAATGATACTGCAACAGGAGCAAATAATCAAGCAACACATAATGGTTCACAGGATTATAATAATACTTCTCAAACAAATGTTGCCTTAGGAAGTGTTATATCCGTTGATACTTTTGATGATTATCTTAAAGAGGGGGATGAAACTTTTAGTATTAAAATTGACTCATATTCAGACAGTGGAGCGTCTGACCCATATATAGGACATTCAATTGACCAAAATAATAACGCGGTAACTACAACTATTCAAGACGCATCAAACGAGAGTGATAGTGGAACTGCTCCGAGTGATACCGTCTATGCCCAAATAAGCGTAGATAAAACATCAGCAACAGAGGGAGATGATACACTTACATACACAGTAAAACTTGTAGATAAAGATGGCAACGATGTAACACTTCCAGATGGTAAAAGTGTTAATGTAGCAATAGCTTGGAGCGGAGAAGCCTCAGGCGGAGAAGACACATCATCTCTTCCATCAAGCATAACTATAACAGGCTCAAACCAAACAACTTTCAGTGTAACTGTAACAGATGACTATATAAGTGATAACAATGAAACCTTAACTCCAACTATCACTTCAATTACAGATACAGATCAAACCTTTGAAAACACAGCCATAGATCCAAGCCACAATACAGTAACTACAACCATCACAGACGATACAGGAACACCAAATGACATTAGTGACGGAGCAGAAAGCACTCATGAAGCAGTTATTCTAAAAGTGGTAGCCTGTGATGAAAACGGTAATCCTATAGTCGATAATAATAACAACTACACATCTGCAAATGATGTAAATGAAGGTAATAGTTCTAACTATATGGTATTGGCCTTTAAGCCAGGTGAAACTAATTTTAATACATCAACTGTAATAGCATCTGATGGCACTGTAAATATTGGTTTTACAAATGGAACAGCCACCGGAGCTACTGCAGATACAACCAATGATGGAACGCAAGATTTTAACAACACAACAAAGACAGTCAACATAGGTCAAGCCTTTAGTGTAGCAACTTTTGATGACTATATAAAAGATAATGGAGAAACATTTGAAGTCAAAGTAATAAATGGAACCTATACCCCATCAAATGCTACTACAGGGTATGAAAATGCAGTTGCAGACTCTGGCACTGTAACAACCACCATCAAAGATGATGCAGCAACTGCACAGAATAATACTGAAAGTAATCATGAAACAGCTAAAGTTATCCTTGTAGCAACCAATGTGAATGGAGATATTACTACCAATAATGGTGTTGTTCAAATTGCCAATACAAACACTATCAACGAGGGCGGTAAACTATACTATAAAGCTGTAGCCATTGATGCAGATGGTAAACCATTACCAGACAGTGGAACGGTAGATGTGACTTTTACAGATAGTAGCGCTACAAGTGGAGCAGGAGATAGTAGTGATGATTATACCCATACCACTACTAACATCGCCATAGGAACTGTTTTTAGCGCTGATGCGATAGATGATTTTACAGCAGATGATAATGAAAACTTTACAGTTACTATCTCTAATCCAACCGGAACAGATTATGAAAATGTAGAGGTAAATACAAGCCATGATACTGTCACTTCGACGATAACTGATGATATCTCTATCGGAACACCAGTTAATGGTGATGTCAATGAAGATAATTTTGATGTTACCGATCCTAGTGTGACGATATCGGATACAAAGTCGTTGGGTATCAATACATCTGACAATAGTGTGGCATATACTCTTGCTTTTGATCAAAATGTGCTAGCAAAAGATCCAGATACTGGGAATACAATCACATTAACTTCAAATGGAAAATCAATCTCATATGATTATTCACAAGCAGATAAGATAGTTGCCAATAGGGATAATGGAGATGGAACTTCTACAAAAGTGTTTGAAATAACACTTGATAAAAATAATGCAGGTGGGAGCGATGATAAATATACTTATAAACAGTATGAAAATATCGACCATCCAGATGCTAATAGTGATGACAACATTACCCTCACTTTCGGTTTTAATGTAACAAATGATGGCACAACGAGTGCGACACATACTTTTGATGTAGTAGTTAATGACTCTATGCCAAGTGCTACAAGCCAAACTATTGAAACCAATGAAGATAGTAGTCAAATTATTGTTATATCTCAAGAATCTTTTGATAATGGAACTATTAATTTAAATAATGGAGTAGATTCTGCGAGCGATGTAGCAAATGGAGCCTCTATAGATATTTATGATGCCGATAAAAATGATAAAGTAGGAACGCTAACAAACAATGGTAACGGAACACTCACCTTTCAACCATATGCTAACTATAGTGGTAATACTGCCGGATTTACTTATAGTAATGTTAGCGATGGAGATGGAGATGCTGCAAGTGCAAGTGTAGCTATAAGCGTAACTCCTATAGGGGATACACCTGATATGAATGGAACAAATGCAGGTTTAAATAAAACAACTATTAAGACAGCACAAGTTTTAGAGGACGATAATAATACACAAGAGGGTACATATAAAACTACTATAGGATTTATACTGCCAACCATAACAGATAATACGGATTTAACCGGCATCAATACAGACGATGATCAAGTTGAGAAGTTTGGGCTTATAGAAATACAGGCAGATGATGGGGTTATATTGGATATTAACGGTACTTCCCATACCGTTACTGGTGGAAAAGTTACAATTGAAATTAGTGATCAAGGGGCTTATCACTATTCTGGTATTCCTACTGCTGATTTTACACTAACTAAAGCTCAATTCGAAGCAATTCAAGTACAATTAGCTGAAGATGATGCTGTAAACCCAAAATTTACAATTTCTGCTAATTCATATGAAGTAAATGATAATGATACTTTAAAAGCAGGTCCAATAGTAGCTAATAATATTCAAGAATATGAAGTAGATGTTTTAGGGGTTACGGATGATATCTCACTTATCTACAATCAAGGCGGTACTGAAAACGATAGTGATAATACCACATATACACACTCTGCTGTTGATGAAGGTGCGGTAGCTATAGATTTGGGTGCTATTTTGGATGCAACTTCTGGTGACTTGGATGGTAGTGAGATCCGTTCATATACTGTTAGTGGTATTCCGGAGGGAACTGTCGTAAATGTTGGAGGTAAAGAAGCGGCGGTAGCAGCAGGTCAAACTAGCGTAACAGTTGAATTTCCGGACAATACTGTGGCTGATCCGTCATTTACAATGAAACTACCAGAGCAATACAGCGGCACTGTAAGTGCTACTATAACTCTAACGGCACTTGATACAGATAGCGACTCATCCGGAACAATAACGCCAAAAACAGCATCTGTTGCATTTGATATAACAGTCAATCCTGTAGCAGACATAGTAACGCTTCAAGTTGCACAAGCCAAAGGCGATGAAGATGCCGGACGAAGCAGAGGAAATACTTCAGATGATATTAACGGATCAGCACCAGCGATAGATGAACCTGCAAATGGCATACCTTTGGATATAAAAGTTAGTAGCGAAGATACTGATGGAAGTGAAACATATATAGTCTCTATTAGTGATATTCCAGATGGTGGTTCTATCTATGTTTATGATAAATCAGACAACGCTTACCACCTTTATGATGTAAATTCATCAGATGCTAATAATGTGACAATTGATACATCAGGAAATGGATATAAAGTAACAATTTCAGATTTTGATAACGCCCATACTCCAAAATTTATTCCGCCACACAATAGTGATGCAGATTACAACCTTACAGTTAGCTCATATTCAGTTGATTCTAGTGGAAATGACAGTTCGGCACATACCCAAACATTAACCATGAATGTTCAAGTAGATGGTGTAGCGGATATACCGGTAAATGATGGCTTAGCAACTGTTGGTGTAAATGACAATAGTAACAATAGCCACAATTTTAATGCAACTACTCAAGAAGATAGCACGGTAGCACTAAAAGATGTGCTAGCAGATGCCCCACATTTAAATTCTTATGACAGTGATGGAAGTGAAACTTTAAATATAAAAGTAACAAACTTAGCAGATGGTTTTGATATCACAGGAGCAGGTGCAACGCTCATTGGAGGCAGTGGTGGCAGTAGGGTTTGGTTTGTTGATTTAGCACATTTTCAAAATGGTGATGTCGTCTTGACAACTCCAACAAACTATGCTGGTGAGATTGATTTTGAAATGGCAATGGTTACCACTGAAAATGAGGGTGATAGTAAAACTCATGCACCTCAAGATGTATCTGTGATGATTACACCTGTCGCAGATAGTGCCACAGTAAATAGTCACGACACACAAAACGAAGATCAGACAAAAGAGCTTAACTTTTCATTTACAAGCCCTGATATAGATGGTGCTAACGCAGGACATGAACAGTTAAGTGCATTTGCTATAAAAATTAATTCTATTCCAAGTGGAGTTATCTTAAAAGATTCAAATGGCAACCAATTAACCGATAGCGGTGATGGTTATGCACATTTAACTGTAGCCAATGGCGTTGTGGAAACAGTTGCAGCTACTCTTCCTGAAGATTCCAATATGGCAGGCAGCTATGATTTTAAATACTCTTACTCTTACGAGGATACTGCGACAGATATTGCTGGAAACCCTTATGTATCTCAAGTGGATGTTAGTGATCAAACCTACACAGTAGATGTAAGTGCAGTAACAGATGATATAGATATGAACACAACCACTACCACAACAGCTGGTGACAATAGTGTTGAGGCAGATGGACAGACAGTACATGTAGTAGATAACGGAGTATTTACAAAAACTATCTCTATAGCAGGAATTGACAGTGATGGAAGAGGTAACCCAGACTATGATGGAAGCGAACAATTTACTCGAATAACAGTTTCAGGTGTACCAGAAGGCATAACTGTTGGAGGAAACGATGGGGTTTATGCAGGAGATACAGGTGCAGGAAATTTCTCTGGCTTTTGGTATGTTGATATACCAAATGAAGCTATAGATGGAAGCACAACTTATGATTTAACTTTTGATGTAAATGGAAACCTTACTGAGTCAAACACTCCATACAGTGTCACTATAACTTCATATAGCGAAGATGCTGGCAACGGAATCGAACAAAATGATGCTAAATCTTTTGATTTATATATAGACCAAAATATTGGTGGAACTGGTGGAACACCGGCAGTTATAACTAAGTTTTATCAAGATATTGACCAAGATGGCACTCATGATCATGATTATACTATCAGCAGTGTTGCCGATACAAATATCACAGATAGCGATGCTTATCAAGAAAGTGTTTTAAGAGAAGATACACAATTCAAGCTAAGCGATGTTGTACATGTAGAGACTGATGATACTAGCAGTAGCTTCTCTATCACACTTAAAAATGTGCCTGATGGAGTGGCTATTGAAGGTATGACTTATAATTCACAAGATGGAGGTTTTTGGACTGTAAGCGGAAGTGGAAATCAACAAGCTGTTGTGGATAAATTGCAATCAATACTTATAACCCCTATCTCAAATGCAAATACTGATGCAAATGACATTACCAATACTGATCTAAACTTTGATATATCTCTTACTACATATGCGGGAGAAAATAGTCATAACGCACTCATTAATTTTACCAGTTCAGTACTTCCGGTAACTGATGCTATGGATTTGACCACTGTAAATGACGGCACAACAAACGAGGATGTAGTGCAGGATTTCAGTATTACTCTTGATAACAGTGCAGATGGAACTCATACTCATATAGTTGATGGAAAAGCGTATATTCAGTTGAGCGAAAATTACACAGATACGCAAGGAACTGATGGAGATCATGGCGTGCTTAAGTTAGATGGAAATGTTATCACTACAACAAGCGTAAGTGGAGTTAGTGGCATAACTGATGGAGATTATTATGTCATAGAAAATGTTTCGCCAGATCAAACACTCAATTTTTCATTTATCCCTGCATCGAACAGAAACGGAACAGTTACGGTCGATACTTATGTTAAAAATATAGAGCAAGAGGATTGGAATCCATTTAATACAACCGAGATGACATCTCACTCTACAACATCTTTTGATGTAGTTGCCGTAAGAGACGGTTATACTTTTGATACTACAACAAACCCACCTAGTGGAGATGAAGATACTATGGTTCAAGTATCCGTAGCTGTTAGTGATCCAGATAGTTCAGAACTGCTCACTTCTGTTTCACTAGATAAAATTCCAAATGGTTTTTTGGTTTATTATGGTGCAGATGAAGCAAGTGCGGTGATGGCACAAAATATCGGAACAAATGGCACTATGACTATGCAGATGAGTTATGGAGTGGATGAAACGGTGAATTATAATCTTTGGAATATCCCTCTTGATAATGGTGCTATGCCGGCATATATAGGCATAAAAGCACCTGCAAATTGGTCTGGAGTCATACCAAATGTAGAGTTTCATGCAGTTGATGACAGTGGAGATGTAAGTACAAATCCGTTTGATATAACTGTCACGCCGGTTGTTGATGATATTACTATAAGTCCTACTCAGACATTTGGAGATGCAGGAGAAGATATAGCCTTGAAACTCAATGCAAATGCTGTGGATCTTGATGGAAGCGAGACAGTAACATTGACACTAAAAGGATTAGGAGCTGATGCATCATTTGCAACTGACGGAGTTCATACAAATGCGATATACGACAGTAGCACAGATACATATACCATAGAAAATATCGAAGCTAAACATATAAACGATGTAACATTTACGCAATCAGATATGAATGGGTCTGTACATGTAACAGCTCAGATGTTTGAACATGGTGTTACAACTGGAAGCACCATAGTAAGCGGTGATTTTGATGTTAAAGTAAATCCAGTTGTCCCAACAAGCGGAGATGACAATCTACTTTATAGTGGCAATGACATAGATGCACTCGATGGAACAGATACTATAATGTTAAAATCAGGCGGCTCAATAGACTTTAGCAATCTTCACAACATAGAAAAAATTGACTTAACTCAAAATGGAGACCATAATATAGGTGCCATTACGCTAAATGATGTTGTAAATGTAACAGATGAAAATAATACATTGGTTATAGATGGTGATAGCGGTGATAGTATAACTATTGATAATTCATTAACAAAAAGTGATTCTGAAAGCGTAAATGGTTATGATGTTTATCATTCGACATCAGGCGATCCAACCGTAACTCTAAAAATTGAACAAGATATAGCTCATTAACATTTTTAAAAATAAACAAGAGTAATTTTATAATTTAGTTACTCTTGTTATATTTGGTATGTTAAGCGTGAGGGGCTTGATGGCTTAGAAAAAATCAGCCTCTTTTTGTAGTTTTTTTCTTTACTTCTTTCAATTTTAGCTTTTATGTATGTTTATTGCTTCTTTTTTTAAGTGGAATTTCACCAAATGAGTTCAAAAAAAGGTATAATTTGGAGTCTTGAAAAAAGCATGGTTTTTACTGGGTTAATAATT
>Ga0256840_1002643_pt1 | contig 15520 bp, 15 predicted proteins | sample 355202metaG_FD_185969 | JGI IMG/M metagenome (GOLD analysis project Ga0256840, IMG submission 185969) | Hydrothermal vent microbial communities from Mid Atlantic Ridge, Atlantic Ocean - 355-202 | ecosystem: Environmental > Aquatic > Marine > Hydrothermal vents | place: Atlantic Ocean: Mid... | reverse complement strand
AATTCTCTCGTTTTGGAAAAAGTTACACCTGATAGGTGAAAGTTTTAAGTGTGACTTTTTCGCTTTAAAGTACCTAATTATAGAGCAATCAAGCTTGTTGTCTAATTTGGTATGGAATCATTGGGGTAATATAAATGTCAGATATGTAAATACGCGCACACTTGGCCACCCGTACGCATCAACACTTGGGACTATTTCTGATATTTACCAAGGACATGTCTAACATAAATTTTACTCGTTCCCAAGCCACCTCTATATGAAAAACTAGTTGGAAACTTAAGCGGTTCATTTTCAAGAAGAATAAATATTAAACATAGAATAGTTTATGAAGTTATTGAAAATGAGAAGCTTGTAAGGATATCTAGAATGTGGACTCATTACGGAGCATAAATTAAGCCACATACCTCTTAAACTTTAAAATACTCGCTAGCGAGAAAAAAAGTATAAATCCAACAAGGGCTAGATAGTCTAAGCTCAAGTCCACAAGCAGAGTCTCTTTGATGAGCAGTCCGCGTATTATCTCGTTAAAATAGGTCAAAGGGAAGATGTAGGCTATGGGTTTTATGAAGCTAGGCATCGCCTCAACTGGAAATATCATCCCAGAGAGTAAAATAGAGGGGATGATGATAAATATAGCGATAAACATCGCTTGTTGCTGAGTTTGCGAGATGACTGAGATGAAAAGTCCTAGCGCAATCATCGCTCCTACATAAACGATGCTAAGCAAAACAAGGGCAAAAGCTGAACTGAGCGGGACAGGCAGACCAAACAAAAAATATCCCAAAGCTAAGATAAAATAAAACTCAAACAGTCCAATAATACTATAAGGTAAAATCTTTGCAATGATGAGCTGTGTTTTAGAGATGGGGGCGACTAAAAGTTGTTCAAGAGTGTTTGACTCCTTCTCCCTCACCATCGAGATACCTGCTAAGATGAGTGCTATTTGCATGATAAGCACACCAACAATCGCAGGTAAAAAGAACCAAGTCTCTAACTCGTCTTCGTTAAAAAGCACCTGAGTATCTATGATGAATGGGTCCTCCGGTATCACAACATTTTCTGCGTCTTCATCTAAAAAGTACATATCATTTGTAACTTCGCTATCGTTAATCACACCAGAATTATTTTTCATGCTTATAGCGAGTGAGGGCATAGTCCCATCTACAAAAAACTGAATATGAGGCTGTTTGTTGTCGGTGAGTTCCTCTGTAAAAGTTTTTTGTATGAACATCCCAGCTCTTGCACGACCTGAACGAATCTCTTGAACTATCTGCTCTTGTGAAGAGACTTCATACAACTTAAAGTACCCATCTGACCAAAGATTTGTCTTTATGAGGTTAGAAAAAAACGACTTGTCCTCATCGACATATGCCATGTTCACATCTTTGGGTTCAAGTCTAAGTGCGTATCCAAAAAGTACTAGCATCATGATAGGCATAAATATCAAAAAACCTATAAGTCTAGGCTCACTTTTTAACTGCATAAACTCTTTTTTTGCTATGGTTTTGATGACACCCATTATGATTCTCCCTGCGTTAAGGCTATGAAAACATCTTCTAAGTTTGCCTGTGTAAGTTCAAGCACAAGCTCATCTTTGATATACTCAGACATCAATGATGCTAAGCGCACTTGCGTAAAATCTTTTTTGACGATGATGCGAAGTTCATCTCCAAACTGGTTCACAAGATGAACATCTTCACTCTTTTTAAGCACTTGTAACAACTCGTAGTCAAACTTTTGTGTGCATTTGTAGATGCTAAAATCATCAAGAGAGTTTTGAACTTCGTTCGGACTTCCTTGTGCAACTATGCGACCATGACTTAAAAAGGCTATCTTATTGCATCGCTGTGCCTCTTCCATGTAGTGTGTCGTTACAAACAAAGTCTTGCCCTCTTTGGAGAGTTCGTAGAAGATATCCCATAATGCTTTTCGTGTCACTGGGTCTATCCCCGCAGTTGGCTCGTCTAAGAAAATAACATCAGGATCATGAGAAAGCGAACAACAAAGACTTAGCCGTCTTTTATACCCACCGCTTAAACTCCCAGCCTTAGCATCACGAAACTCAAAGATTTGGTACTTTTTAAGAAGTAACTCTAGCTTAGCATCATCAACCTCGCCATAGAGTGAAGTGTAAAACTCTAAATTATCTAAGACAGTGAGTTCATCATACAAACCAAAATACTGTGCAACGTATCCAACCCTATGTTTAAGAGCATCTGAATTTTCGCTCAAGTCTAATCCTGCGATGCTAGCACTTCCACTTGTGATGCTCAGGAGGCTACACAACATTCTGATGGTTGTTGTTTTTCCAGCAGCATTTGGACCAAGAAGTCCAAAGATTTCACCCTTTGAAATCTGAAGACTTAGCTTGTCAACTACTGTTGTTTCTCTAAAGGCCTTACTAATTGAATCTAAAATTATCATCATCACTACTTTAGTTTTTTTTATTATACTCCAAGTATTCTTCAATATAATTAGATTATGAATTATCCAGATGAATGGACTCAAAAAGAGTACCTTACAAACAAAAAAAAGCTTGAAGCACAGGGTGTCAAAGTACTTTTAATCGACACGATATTGTCGCCAATTCGCAAAGCTGATACAGTTGTCTATAACCCACCTGAGTTAAAAAAAGAAAAAGCTAACACTGTTTTTGTATTTTACTGCGACAGCGGAAAAGCTACACTCAACAGACTCCAAGAGTACAAAGAGAGGTTTCCTAACAACCCCTGTATCTCACTTAAGGGTGGTCGTGGGTATTGGCGTGTCAATATGATGGTACTTGATGATGATAACTGATAAACACTATGATGCTTTCTTACTCGCACTTGATGAGGAGCGTTTTTATGATGCCCATGAGGTTCTTGAAGAGCTATGGTTCCCGCTACGTTTCAAAGAGTGTAGTGAGGTGAAACTCCTCAAGGGCTTTATCAATGCCTCTGTAAGCTTTGAACTTATGAAAAAAGCGAAAGTAAAACAAAGCAAGCAAGTTTGGAAGAACTATCTCAAGTACAGACAACTTCTTTTTAAGCAACACTATCCAAAACACAATATGTACTATAAAATATCACTTCACATAGACAAAATATACAAGCTTAATCATAGAAAATCTTGTATATACTTGTATGAAATTAACACTTAGGATTAACATGAAAAAGATTATATTGGCAACTATATCGCTCATAACTTTACTCCAAGCTGCACCTCTTGGAATCGTTACACATACAGAGTTTGGTTATGTTAGAAATCAAGGAAATACGGATGATTCAACCATGACATTTGATGGGAAATTTCAAAAAGATTGGGATAAACATCGTACTACAACAACCCTTACAGGTCAACTAGGTCGTGAAGATAACATTGCATCTAAAAATAGATGGTTGCTAGAGACTCAGTATGACTATAAATTTAGCGAATACTTTGCTTTTAATTACATTTTAGGTTACAAAAGAGATAAATTTACGAGTTTTGACTACCAACTCTATACTGGTCCTGGTGCCAAATACATAGCCCTACATTCTAAAACTCAAACGCTTAGCATCTCTTTCAATGGACTCTACGCACTTGATGCTAAAAGCGATATCTATTCAAGTGATGGCACAAATGACGGCATCATAGTAAAATATCCAGACTCACCTACTGCTGGTGATAGTAAAATTCCTGGCAGTGGAGTAGATGAGAACTACTATGGTTATAGATTTGGACTTGAGTACTCACTCCAAGTGGTAACAAATTTAAAATTTATTCAAGAATTTAAATACAGAAACAGTTTTGAAGATACACAAAATTATTTTCTATATTCTAAAAGTGGACTGAGTTCAAAAATCTCTGACAATCTCTCTGCTGGTATAAGCTACTCTTACGACTATGTCAATACGCCAGAAGCAGGTGATGAAAATTATGACAGTGTACTCACAGCAAACTTAATCATCGACTACTAGCAAACCTATTTATACTATAAAATGAAACTAAGGCTATAAAACTAGCACTTAAAAACAACATGCTTGGATAATACTCATAAACATAACCAGAGTAAAGGGCGCCTACAAAGGCACCAGCTCCGTAAGTTATGCCTGAGAACATCTGTTGTGCTAAACTCTTATGCTTATAAAGAACAAACAAGTAGCTAATAGAAGCTGAATGAAAGAGTGCAAAGCTAAGGGCATGAAGGCTTTGGGAGAAAAACAACAGCATCAAATTTTCTGGAAACAAAAAGACTAAAAACCACCTAATAGCTGTTACAAAAGTTGTAATTTGTAAAACTAAAAGTAAATTTTTACGTAAAAAACGCCCTTGAAAAAACAACATGAACACTTCTATGATGACACCAAAACTCCAGAGATATATAGTCATGTCAAGACTTAGCCCAGCGTCAGTTTCATAGATAGTAAAAAAGTTATAAAAGGGACCAAAACCAACCTGCATCAGAGTTAACCCAGCCCATAACTTCCAATCACGTAAAATATTTACATCATTTGTTTCTTTTGAGGTTTTATTGAGCACCTCTTTATGTCCTTGGACTATGATGTAGGCAGTTATAACTGTAAATATTGCCAATACTAAAAGATAGGTAAGTGCTACGCTAGGCACGCTTAAAAACTTTACCAATACTAGAGCTACAACTATAAAACCTACAGAGCCAAAAAGTCTTGTTTTACCGTAACGCTCTTTGCCTAAGGTATTTAAAGATATTAACTCAATGTATGGAAGAACCAATGATATACCGATGCCTATACCGATATTTGAAAAAAGTAACTTGTAGAAGTTATCTAATGAGAGATTAAAAGCCACAGCACTTACTAACATAATCATCAAGGCATAGTTGAAGCTTTTAACGTCGAGTTTTAAACCCTTTATGAAAAGAAACGGCACTATAAAACGTACAAGAGGAGCTGCTGCGAAAATGATGCCGATATCTACAGCACTATAACCACTCAGGCTTAAAACTTTTGGTAGGAAAATAATATATACGCCTATAAGTGCGAAGTAAAAAAAGTAAAAAAATGATAAGAGTATTTGCATGACGAAATTATACCCATAATTACAATTTTGTGAGAGAAAACTTTAGTTTTTATTAGGGCAAAAAACTGCTAAATAATCTATGCGATTGCTTAAGTTTGCATTAGCTTTGCATTTACAAACAGGCACTATAATTACCTTACTCAATTATGTTTCCCCTTTTTACATAAACGAGTAATATACTCCTAACAATTATTAACAAGCCAAGCTTTTTCCCCTTTTTTATTAGCTTGGCTATGTTACAATCACATATGACAAACATAATCTTAACAACTTTAAATTCAAGATACACCCATACCTCTTTAGCTCTAAGATACATCTATGCAAATATGAAAGAGCTTCAAACAACGACAAAAATCATAGAGTTTAGCATCAACGATGCCCTCCAAAGCATAGCAGAAAAACTTCTCATACAAAACCCTAGCATCATAGGTATAGGCACCTACATCTGGAACGCCTCTGAGGTGAGTGAACTTATACAGATACTAAAAAAAGTAAAGCCGGAAATCATCATTATTTTAGGTGGACCTGAAGTTTCTTATGAGCCTTTTCGAGTTGATTATTCTTTCGCTGATTTTATAGTTCAAGGGGAGGGAGATGTGGCTTTTTATGAGATTTGTAAATCAATACAAACAGATGATGCTAAGACTCGCATCATCAAGCAAACCGCACCAAACCTCAAAGAACTCAAACTTCCATATAAATATTATACAGATGATGACATCAAAAACCGTTACATCTATGTTGAAGTATCTCGCGGTTGCCCTTTTGAGTGTGAGTTTTGTCTCTCTTCCATGGATGAGAGAGTAAGAACATTTAATCTTGAAGAGGTCTTAGCAGAGTTTGAACTGCTTTGGCAACGAGGGGCACGTGCCTTTAAGTTTGTCGATAGAACTTTCAACATCAACATCAAAACTGCCAACAAAATTTTAGACTTTTTTCTGAGTAAAAATGAAACATATTTTGCTCATTTTGAGGTGATTCCAGACCATTTTCCTGCCTCACTCAAGGAGAAGATAAAACTCTTTTCTCATGGAGCCTTACAGCTTGAAATCGGCATTCAAACGCTCAACCTAGAAGTTGCACAAAACATCTCAAGAAACCTAAAATTAGACAAGATTAAAGAAAATATAACTTTTTTAGAAAATGATACAGATGCACATATCCATCTTGATTTGATAGTAGGTCTACCAGGGGAGTCCTTAGAGAGTTTTGGGGCAAATTTAGATGAACTAGTAAGCCTAAGCTCTTGTGAAATTCAAATAGGCATACTCAAAAAACTCTCAGGCACCGAGATAGACCGTCATGATATCAAACATGGCATGGTTTATAGTGACTTTCCTCCCTATGACATTCTCAAAAACAATCTTGTAAGTTTTAACGATATACAGATTATGAAACGCTTTGCAAGATTTTGGGATATTTTTTACAATAGTGGAAATTTCAAACAAAGTGTAGAACTTCTATGGATAGATGGGTGCATAGTCCAAAGTTCCTATAAAGAGTTTTATAAATTTGGTATTTGGATATATGAACAAACAGATTCTACCTATAAAATCTCCCTTCAAAGACAGGGTGAACTTCTCTTTAACTACCTTAGCATCAACAAAAACATCGATGCACAGCAAGTTGCAAGCATGATGCTGCACGACATGATGAAGCTCAAAGGCAGAGCTATCCCCTCTTACCTAAAGCCCTATGCAAATGATTTCTCCAATGATGCAAAACTAGGAACTTCTGGGTTTAATAAAAGACAAGTCTAGTTTTTGTATAATCTTGTATGATTTTAAGAGCTATACTTCTATTATTTTTATTGTTCAATGCTCTTTATGCAAAACCTTATGTAGATAAAGGCACCCTCAAAAAGATTACAAAAAAATATAAAATGTTTGCAAAAAAAAGATTTTATTACCTTCAAATCACCCTTGATGGTGTTAAGAATGGTACCGACATGGAAAAACTTCAAGCGGTCAACGAATTTTACAATGGCGTGAGGTACTCTCCAGATATTAAGGTTTATAAAAAAAAGGATTATTGGGCTACACCCTATGAATTTCTAGGCAAAGATGCTGGGGACTGCGAGGATTATGTCATAGCAAAATACTTTGCGCTTATCTACCTTGGTGTTGACTCTAAAAAGCTTTACTTTACCTATGTACGTTCGACTAAGTTTAAAGCACCTCATATGGTTCTGACTTATTTTAAAACGCCTCGAAGTGAGCCCCTTATTCTTGATAACAATAACCGCAGAATCTTTCCAGCCTCAAAACGAAAAGATTTGATTCCTATCTATAACTTCAATGGCGATTCTCTGTATAAAGCTGGTAAATCAGGGACAGGAAAAAAACTCAAAAAACAAAAAAGTCACAAAAAATGGGATCAACTTAAAGAAAATATGAAGAAAAAGAAAATATAAATATATTTAATGATAAACTATACCAATAAAAATTGCACTGGGAACTTCTATGACACTATTTAAACAAATTGCTATCATTTTATCAATATTTTTAATTATCATCTTATCTACTGTAATGGTTCTTAACTTCTCTTCAGCAAACGAATCAGTACAAAAAAGATTATTTGAAGATGCTAAAAATACGGCAAGTTCCCTCAGTCTTTCCCTAGGAAGCGCTAATGGTGATATAGCTATGATGTCTACTATGATCAATGCGAACTATGATAGTGGAAATTACCAGTTTATTTCACTTGTAGATGTTGATGGACTTATTTTATACAGACGAGATAGTGAGACAAAAAACCTTAATGTGCCAGATTGGTTTATCTCACTTTTAAATATCACTGCGCCAATAGCGAGTGCCAATGTTTCAGCAGGCTGGAGTCCGATAGGGCTACTCAATGTTCAAAGTGATGTGTCTTATGCTTATGAACAACTCTATACAATTCTCAATAACCTTCTCATAAGTTTTGCAATTTTAGCATTTATAGGTCTAATCGTTTTAAATCTTTTACTCCATGCTATCTTAAAACCACTTAAAAAGGTTCAACTTCAAGCTGAAGCAATTGCAAGAAATGAATTTATCATTCAAGAAAAAATCCCTTATACTAAAGAGTTTAAAGATGTAGTATTAGGTATGAACAACATGGTGCGTAAAGTTAAAGCGATGTTTGACAAGGGTAATGAAGAGCTAAAACGCCAAAAAGAGATGGAATACATAGACCCCTCTACCAAACTTAGAAACCGTAAATATCTTATAGATAAGCTTCCAGAGTACCTAAAAATAGATGCCGAGTCCAAAGGTGGTATCAACATAATGATCGCTTTTTCTGGTGTAATCGAAGCAAATGAAAAACTTGGTCATAGAGATGTTGATAAACTTTTTTTAACAATGGCTACTATTTTTAATACCTATTCTCTTAACTACAAAAATTCTATAGTTGCGCGTATGAATGGTACTGAATTTTCAATTTTACTTCCTGAGTGTTCAGATGAAGCTGGACTTAAAATTGCAGAGGGTATACATGAATCAGTAACTAAAGTGATTGCTGAACTTGATCTCTGTACTGAGGTCACTTTCATCTCTCTTGGACTTTATGAGTATAACTACACGCAAAATATAGCACAACTTCTCTCTCGCTCTGACAATGCCTTAGCCCAAGCGAAGTTTAGCCCTAGCAATATTTATCTAGAGCGTGCCGAGGATACAACTGAAGTTATGGGTAAAGATGCATGGCGTATGATAATCAACAAGGCAATTGCTAGAAATGGATTTAGTTTCATGTCTTACAAGGCAGTTGATGCTAAAACAAAAAAAGAGGTACATAATGCACTGAGTATATCTATGAATGTTGATAATGAAATCTACTATTTTGGTCAGTTCATGGCACCAGCTAACCAAGCAGGACTTGGCTCAAGCATATATACTAAAATCCTCGATATGATGTTTATGCAACCTGACATGAAGCTACAAAGCTCTACCTGTTCTTTGCGTCTTCCTTTTGACTTTTTAAACTCCAAGGACACCTATGAGCACATGAATGAGCTCTTTAATGCCCATGCACAAAAACTTCCATTCAAGCTTATCATCGAGATGCCAGATAAACTTGTACGCCAAAATTCAGAGAGTATGAAACTCTACAAAAAACTTCTTGATAAGCACAATATTGGACTTGCTATCTTTGAGTTCATAGGTGAAAGCACCGACTACCAATACCTCCAAGACCTTCGTCCTACTTACATTAAGGGTGAAAAAGATTATTTCTTAGGTCAAAGCGAGCAAGGATTAAGTGCACTTAAACTTATCACTGAGTCTATAGGGATAGATCTTATTGCTACAAGTGTTATGGATATGGAGACACTCCATGCTCTTCGAGAAAAAGATATAACTATAATCCAAGGTCGTGCTACTGAGATGCTTTAGAAGTAGCCTTGGTGACATCATACTGAGTAAACTTATTGAAGCGTATGATTTGGGCTAACTCTTGAGCATAAACATCCCTTTTTTCACTATACATTCTTAACTCTTTGACTAGCTCATAAACATTGACGCCTTGAGCATTTAGTTCGCGAAATTTAGCATATACCCTTTTTCTTGATATAGTTTTATAATATGCTTGAACACTCTCCTCAAGCGAGTTATATTTTTTTAACCATATCGTTTTTCCCTGCCGTTTTTGTTTCGCTGCAATGCGAGGACCCTTAGCATCATACGACCATACACCAAAAATGTTGTTAGCCTCACGGAAAAATCTACTCGTCCCCCAACCGCTCTCCATAGCTGCTTGAGCAAGGGTTATGCTAATAGGGTGAACATACCTAGCATTTTTTAGATTATCAGCGTATACTTTTTGAACAACTGGCAAAACTTTTGATAAAAAAATTTGCTTTTTTTCTTGAACTGTAATTGCAAATATATTAATAATAAAAACACTAAGTAAAAGTAAAATTATTTTTTTCATAAAGATGATTCTATCATATTAATATATTATTTTAAGTAAAAAGGGACTATACTTATTGATAGTTGGACATGCTAAATGTTCTCATAGTGATTACACAAAGGATTTAAAATGAAAAAGATTACGTTAATTAATTCAACCTTAGCTATAGCGTTAGCATCAACACTTTTTTTAGGTTGTTCTAACGATGACAGTTCTGCTGCAGCTGTTACATACGCAGCAACTGGAACCATAGTTGACCCTTATATAGTGGGTGCAGTTATGTGTGAAGACCTCAACACAAATGGCACTTGCGACACAGGGGAGCAAACTTCAACTGCTTCTGATGCTAATGGAGTATATAAGTTTACTTCAGCACTTACTGCAGGTTCAAATATCATCATCAAGACACAAGGTAAGCATGAAGGGGTAACTTATGACGTTAAACTCTCTAGTAAAGTTTCAAGCAGTTCTAGCGCGGGTACGACCTCTCCACTTACCACCTTAAACACAAGAGGTTTAACTGCTGATGAAGTAGCTGCTATTCTCAACCAAGCAGCAACTGATGCTAAAACTAGTGATGGCGCACTTAACTTAACTAGCTTTGTAGTAACTGGTGCAGATATTACTAGTGATCCACTAAGTGGTGATTTAATGGATAAATCTATTGCTCAAATAACAGATGCTGACCTTAGTAACATTCAAGCATCGATAGCTACCTATGCTCTCTTGAAAATCATGGAAGGTTCTTCTACATTAAGTGCTCTAAGTAGTTCTGCATTAGTTACAAGTGCGACTACTGGTGGAGAAGTCAATTTAATCGCAAGAGCAATACTTAAAGCTGTTTCAGACGGTTTAAATAAAACTTTACTTACAACTATAGGGGGACAAATTACAACAGCTAGAAGTAGCGCTGTTACAGCAGGTCTCCCTTCAGCAGTAGCAACGACTGTCATTCCTGATGTAACAGTTGGTCTCATTGTTAAGGTAGCCGTTAAAATTGCAGATAGACTTGCAAATATTGGCTACACTGCTTGTAATGCAAACAACGGAACTGATGCGGCAAAAGTTACGGATGCACTTACAGCAGTTAATGGAGAGGTTGCTACATTACTGACAAATAGTGTCAAAATGGGTAAAACACTTTATGGTGTTATCAATAGAGACAGCTTATCACCATATGCGACTACTATTACTGCTCTTGATGCCGATTTAGGGCTAGGAGTAACTTCCACTGCCACCACATTTAACTTTGGAGCAAGTGGAGCTATTCAATAGCTTTTAACAACGCCATAAATTTCAGCTCGTTTTACAACGAGCTGAGCATGAGGACTCATCGTTTTTCCCTCCCCCATTGTACCATTGAGATTTATGATGCTAAGGCTATTTTCTAAAATCTCCTTAGCATCATCTAGCTCCTCTTGTGTAACCTTGTAAAGTTCATGTAAAACATCTATCTGCGATGGATGGATGATGGTCTTAGAAAACAAACCTTCCTTTAAATCACGCTTCACATCACGTACAAACCCCTTAGTGCCATGAAAATAGGGGTACACGCCACCGCTTACCCCAAAACCACTAGTCTTAAAAATTGCCAAAAAACCACCTAAAATAGTATTTGTCACCGCAAAATCAAAAATACTATCTTCACAACTACGCTTCATACTAAGTTGTCTTAGCATATCTTCTAAACCAAATCTTACTAAGATTATTTGTTGTGTAAAAGTGAGAAGTTTATCTCTTAGCATCATAAGCTTTTGAGTATCAAAAAGCTCACTTCCTTCAATGCTTGGCATAAAACTAAACTGAGTATTTTTTAAAAGATGCAGATAGCTATCGGCATTATTTAGTGAGAATTTTGGCAAAATAAAACCATCTATTTTTTCTATAGTGTCATAGCTAAAAAATTCCTCTAAAACCTCAACATTCGCAGGACGAACAAAGACTAAAAGCTTAGTTTTTTTGTATACTCGAACTAATTTTTTAACGATACGCTTAGCATCATCTCGCCTAGCATCATCAACCCCATCTTCAGTATCTATAACGACACTTTTAAGGGTTGGGTACTTTACACCCTCTATGATGCTAAGAATATCTTTATGAGTAGCAGGGACAAAAAGGGTAGCTCCTAGTTCAGTATAGTCTATCTTAGTCATGTTTATCTATGCGAAACCATCCGGCAATGGAGTAGCGTTTTTTCTTTGTTGGAAGTACCTCATGTGGGAAATTTTCACTCATAAAAACAACAAGAGTATTTGCTTGAGGCTCTACCTTTGCCAAGAGATTATCCTTAGCATCATAGACTACTAACGCACCACCATCCTCATCTGTCCACTCTTCATTTAAAAAGTAGACAGTCGTAACTACACGATTTTTAAAATTTTTAAAACTGTCTAAGTGTTTCTCATAGAAGTTACCCTCATCATAGATGGCAAAATGACTCTCATAATAAGATAACCCTAAGTATAGTTCACGGTTAAGATGTTCACGCAATCCATCTGCGAAGTCTAAAAATTCAGACTGAGTCTTAGCATCATGCTCTAGCCACTGAATTTTATCACGTCTTCTTGTGGCATCTAAATGTAAGTCAGATTTACCGGAGATACCTGCAGGCTTGAAATTAGTTTCATTTTTTGCATAACTTTTGAGTGATGATGCTAAGGAAGGTTGGAGTGCATTTTGTATGATGATATAGCCGTCATCTACGAGTGCATCTGTGATTTTGGTGTAGAGGTTTGTTTGCATGGAGCCATTTTAGCGAAGAAGTAGACCCCCAGTCAAGCTGAGGGTGACGGAAACTCAAGCTGAGGGTGACGGAAACTCAAGCTGAGAGTGATGGAAACTCAAGCTGAGGGTGACGACAACTCAAGCTGAGGGTGACAGAAACTCAAGCCTAGGGTGACGGAATGTTTTACACACCCGTCATTCCGTGCTTGACACGGAATCTACTTACTAGATTGGTAATACGCGGATATTACTAGAAAGTTTCTCTTTAAGAGTTGATTCTATCGCATAAAGTGTACCAGTTGAACTTGATGAACAGCCATTACATGCACCTAAATAGCGAATATAAATGTCGACATTTTCTTCAGTAGTTTTGATATCGATAATCTCCATATCACCACCATCCATAACAAGAAATTGACGAATAGACTCATCTATGATGGCATCTACTGCTTTTATCTGCTGTACTAAAGTCATATCTTCAAACTTAGACTCACCAGCTGCACTTGCATCAGCTGCAGCTTTCATTTTTTCTTCGTCCATCTCTTTGCGAGTATCACGAAGGATATCTACTAAGTAGTATTCACGATCTTCATGTCCACCAGGCTTGATACAAGACTTACAAAAACCACCAGCTTTTGTATAGTCAGTAATCTGTTCAACCGTTGTAAGGTCATTGAGCTTGATAACTTCTTGAAGTGTAGTTAAAGATACACGCGCACATTCACACACGATAATTTCCTCTTCAAAACTCTCAGCATCAACACCCATGTAAAGTCCAGCAGCTTTTTTGATAACATCATAAGCCATAACCGAACAGTGCATTTTTTGAGGTGGGACTGCTGGAACATCTGGTGTATCACGCAGTGCCATTTCAACATCAATATTTGTAATTTTTACAGCCTCTTGAACTGTTTTATCTATACATAGTTCAGTCATAACATCACTAGATGCGATAGCTGTACCACAACCAAAAGATTTAAACTTAGAGTTTACAATCTTGTCAGTTTTAGGGTCAATTTCCCAGTAAAGGCGTACAGCATCTCCACAAGACTCTGCACCAAAATCAGCAACAATTAGTTTGTTACCTCTTTCCTCTGCCTCAGCTTCAAAAATCTCTCCTTGATGCTGAGGGTTATTCATTAATGTTGTTACTTTATTTGAATACGCGTCCCATAAAGACTCGCCTAATATATCACTTTTTGCCATTTTAAATTCCTTTACTTGTCTTTAGTGGTGATGAAGTTCACACTCTTGAACTTCTCCACCTTTTGTTGGTGCTTGTTTTGCAAATGAACTAGAGATATTTCTAAGTCTTGCAACTGCATCTTTAAAATGGTTGATAGTATAATCAACCTCTTCATCTGTAGTAAAACGACTCAGTGAGAGTCTGATACCTGTGTGAGCAAGCTCATTGTCAGCACCAATAGCAAGCATAACAGTATTCGCTTCTAAGTCTTCAGATGCACAAGCTGAACCTGTCGATGCGCCTATTTGACCATTGTTAAGGTCCCAAAGCATACCCTCGCCCTCAACTCCACGAATGGAAATCAAGATAGTGTTTGGTGTACGTGCCCATTTGTCACCGATGACAAATGTATCGCTAAGTTCACAGATAGCATCTTCTAAGCGGTCTCTTTTTTCTCTAATTTTAGCACCAGTTATCTCGATATCTTGTGTTGCTAACTCAATAGCCTTACCCATACCTACTATAAGAGGGACATTCAAAGTACCAGAACGACGACCACCCATATGCTCACCACCATGTAATAGTGGAGTTAATGCCTGGCTATCTTTGATATATAAAGCACCTATCCCTTTTGGACCATGAAATTTATGTGCAGACATACTGACAAAATCAATATGTGTAGCTTGTAGGTCTACACGGATTTTTCCAACTGCTTGGACTGCATCTGAGTGAAAAAGTACACCTTTTTCTTTACATATCTCACCAATCTCTGCTATAGGAAAAATCATCCCTGTTTCATTTGAAGCCCACATAATTGAAACTAATGCTGTCTTATCAGTGATGAAACCTCTTACAGTTTCAGCTTCAACTATACCTTGGTCATTTACAGGAAGGTAAGTAACTTTTACACCTTGTTCCTCTAAAAACTTACAAGTAGAAAGGATTGAAGGGTGTTCAACCTCTGTTGTCACGATGTGGTTTTTATCACCATTTACTATATGGTCTGTAAAAACAGACTGTAATACCCAGTTGTTTGACTCCGTAGCACACGATGTAAAAACGATATCATCTTTGTCACTAGCATTTAAAGCTGTGTATACTTGGTCTATAGCTTTACTTAAAGCTGGATGTGTTAATGTACCAAATTTGTGAAGTGAGTTTGGGTTACCATAGAGCTCACTAAAAAATGGCATCATAGCTTCTACAACGAGTGGGTCAACCATTGTAGTAGCATTATTATCTAAATAAACTTGCATTTCTAACCTTTATATCTAGGGATTAATTTCACCCTATTTTTAAATAAGACTATTTTTGTCTTCTTTTACTTTTGACATCATAGTACCTTTTGTTTTATGTTATGCTTAAGCCAACTTAACCTAATGATTTATTTAAGCTATAATTATACTTCATAAACAAATCTAACATATGGGCACCTCTAAAAACCCTTATACCCTCAGAGCCAAAAAGAGAGGTAAGATTGTGCAAAACTTTTTTTGAACCATAGCCGTAGCTACGGTGATGAAAAATTTTGATGCAAGATTGCCTTTCTTTTTGGCTCCCTATGGGCATTATAGCAGATACACTACTACTGCGTTAAAAACTCTTGAAGCTACTAGTAGCTCCTGCGAATTTTCGCCTTGTATTAGCATATCTGCTATAATGCTGAGGATACAAGGGTTTTTAGAGGTGCCCATA
>Ga0256840_1002642_pt1 | contig 15521 bp, 13 predicted proteins | sample 355202metaG_FD_185969 | JGI IMG/M metagenome (GOLD analysis project Ga0256840, IMG submission 185969) | Hydrothermal vent microbial communities from Mid Atlantic Ridge, Atlantic Ocean - 355-202 | ecosystem: Environmental > Aquatic > Marine > Hydrothermal vents | place: Atlantic Ocean: Mid... | reverse complement strand
ACTCAGGAATAAAAATGCTAAACATACAAAAAGCATATGCAAGGGAAGTTAATGGTAAATATGAGGTGTTTTCATCGTACCTTAGTGCTGATGAAATAGAGCTAGAAGATGGAGAATATTATGCAATTATTGTTGATGCAGAGGAATACGACAATAAAGATGACGAGGTAGAACTTAATGCTCCCATTGTAGAGTATCAAAAAAACCATCTTGGTAATTTTGAGTATATTTTTCTTTATGATGATTATCAAAGCTATGCTTATGAACTGGGAGGTTTAGAAGATGAGGAAGAAGATTACTGATGTATCTTTTTGTATATGGGACTCTTAAAAATGGGTTTTATAACCATCAGCTCTTAGAAGATGCGGAGTTTATATGCAGTGCCACTACAAAACAAAAGTATCCTATGATCAATGTTGAGGAGTATTTTCCATATCTTATTGATGCAGAGGGGATAGGACATCATGTTGAGGGGGAAGTTTATAAAATAGATAACAAAATCTTGGCGATGCTTGATATATTAGAAGGCTATCCAGAACTCTACAGTCGACATCAAATAACGGTTAAATCACTAGGTATAGAGCTTCAAGCAATCACTTACTTTGTCAATGAAAAAATTGACTATCAAAACTTAAAATTACTAGAGAGTTTTGAGCAAAACTAACACAAAGGACTAACAATGCAAACAATCACACTTGAGTATTTTGAAAACCAACTGGAATCACTTTATGAAGATAAAGAAGATATGCAAAATACACTATTGAAGCAGTATATGTTTGATGCAGATAAAGATATTTTTATAACACATAACTCAGACTTGGATAAAGATGAGTCTGTAGAGTGTTTGGAAAAACTGCATATTAATAGAGATGGTTTAGATATGTACATGTACCTTGTGAAAGTTGATAGAAGTGATTTGCCATCTAAGCCTAAGAAATAAAAGGAAGAAAAATGGATCATAATGAAAAGTTAGATTTAGTACTTGAAAAACTTACAGAGTTAGATAATAAAATGTTGTATCTCTTTGATAAATTGGAAGATACGAATCAAAGAATTGATGCGATATATCCAAATGTAGGACTATATTACAAAAGCATAAAAAAAGATCTTGTAACCTTGGATAATAATTCGTTAAATAACTCTCAAAAACTTAGTGATAATATGGATTTGATTCTTGAGGGTTTAATAAAGTCATTTACTAGAATAGACGGTGATTTAGAATCCGTACAAAATCAGTTGTATAGTATAGATTCTAGTATGATGAAGCAGTATTAAGAATTTATATCATGATTAGAAAAATAATATTTTATGAGATATTCGCTGCAATAGTTTTATATTTAATAAAACAACTTTCACATAGTTTTTGGTTTGTAGATTTTGGTGATGAATTTGTTTTTTTAATAATGGTTATTGTGCCAGCTGTATATCTTTTATTTAATATACACATTTGGATACCAGAATTATTTTCTGGTGTGAAAAAGTACTATGTTTTAATATCAATAGTAATTATTTTGGCAATTTTTATGAGCATGTATGATGATTATAAAGAGCAAGAAAAACAGAAAAAATATGAGATAGAGCTTCGACAAAAAAGAATAGAGAGAGCAGAAAAACAACTTAAAAAGAAAGGGTATTTTGTATTGCCAGGAGAGAAAATAATTTGTTTTTATGATCTTGGTTGTAAACAATATGCGATGTATGGGTATATAACATATTCAAATATGCCAAGTGTTCCAGCTAAATGGTTTTGGGATTTTACTGGTGGAATAGATTCTAATGTATTAAACAGAGAGATAAGGAAAGAAGTTCAGAAGAGGGTGAATTTAATTGAAAAAGCTCTTGAGCCAAAAAGAGAGGTTTATGTGAGAACTCAAGAGGGTGTTATTGAAACTCAAATAATTCGGAATGAGTATTATAATAAAGATATCCCGACAGCAGAAGAGTTATCTCGACTTAAAAAACAAAGAGTATTTACACATATCAAGCAAGAGCCTGCACATATTTATTGGAAAAGAGAGCTTTTTGAAAATTAAAAAACTATAAAGAGGTTTTATATGAGATTATTAGAAGAATTTGGTCTTAGTAATGCAGATATTGCTTTTTTGTATAGTAAGAATAAAACGAGAGTAGCTTTATGTGTAAGAGGGTCTCTTAAAGAATCAGATAAAATTACATTAGATATTTTCACAGAATATTTTAATAAATTTTTTGTGAAATATGCAGATAAATGTTATGAAGAAGTAGCACAAAAAGCAAAAATGGTAGGTCTCTCTCATGCAGGAGATATTAGAGATATTGCAAAAGATGTATTAATGCAGAAGTTTGATACATATCTGCAACAGCACGAAGTAGAAGTTGTATGCGATATTGAGAGAGAAAAATCTCCATTTTATGTAAGCAAATATACGAATGATTAATTTTTATGCTCAAGAGCTTATGGCTGCTCTCTTTAGGCACCAAGTAATCAAAATGAAAGATATTTATCAAAGTGGCTCTGAAAAAAGTGTTATTGACCTTTTGATAGCAGAAATGATTCAGGCTAAATATATTACTTTGGATTTTGATGATAATGGAGATGAGATAGTAAAAGAGTATGAGGGAGATAAAAAAGCTGATATTATCAGTAAAAAATCCAATGCTGTATTTATTGATTCAACAAATAAAGAGATGCTAAATGAATACAAGTTCCGTGATGGAACAATTACTTTTAAAAATGATGTTTTATATTTTTTTAGTAGGTTTGATGAAGTTATTTTTAGGACATCATTTCTTAAAGATTATGAAATAAATGGTGACTTAATTACCTTTAAAACTATAAACAGTCTGTATAAATTCAAGATGCTTAAAGATATAAAACTTGATGACTCCATTTTAGCATCTCAAGAAAAAATAGATAAAGTTAAATCTCTCAATACTTAAATGTAGGACCCTGATTAACCTAGCTATATTATTTTATATAAAACAACTACATCGAGTCTAAAATATCTGAATTCATAGTTTATGCTATAACATAATTATGTATATATGATTTACAATACATGATAAATAACCTATTATTATCAAAAAGGTTTTTTATGCAAATTTTCCCAAATATTGATAAAAGTAAACTAGACGATTTTTACAAAAATATTGGTGTAAATGTAAAAAAATATCGTATTGAAAAAAATATTAGTCAATTAGAATTAGCCATTAGTATAGGGCATAAAAGTACTTCTTTTTTATCTAATTGTGAAAACTATAAAAATAAAGAACATTTCAATCTAGAACATTTATATTTAATAGCGGATGTTCTTGATGTAGATATTTGCAATCTCATAAAAAGTGAGGTTGACAATGGTTAAACTCCATAATTTAATTTCAAAGCTATCTAAAGCATCTCCAGAATCAGTACATACATTTCATACAGATTCTACAAGTATATTTGAATACTTACATATTGAAACACCTGTTGAAACAAAATATATAAATACCCTTGAAAAACAAAGAAAAAACAAATCAATAATTTTTTTATGTGGTAGTAGTGGCGATGGTAAGTCTGCAATTATTGCAAAAAATAAAACAAAATTTGAGATGGATTATAATTTTCATGTAGATGCAACACATAGTTTTAAACCAAATCAGACTGCCATAGAAGCTTTAGATGAAAGTTTTAATGATTATAATAATAATCAAAAGTCATTAGTTGTTGGGATAAATATAGGTATTTTAATGAACTATGTTATAGAAGGAGATACATCTCACAATGAAATAAAAGAAGCTATTAATTCTTTTTTAAAAAACGAGAAGAACGAAAGTAATATTTATTTTATAAACTTTGAGGATTATTCAAAATTTGAATTTACAGAGTATAAGATTTCATCTATATTTATTAAATCTTTATTTGAAAAGATTACCTTGCAGTCAGATGCAAATCCATTCTATAAAGCTTTTTTAATAGATAAAGAGAATAATCAAACATCTAGTATGCATCAAAACTTTAGATTATTATCAATTGAAGCTATTCAAAATTCCATTATAGAGTTATTGATAACAGTTAACTTAAAATATGATCAGTTTATTACTACTAGAAGCTTACTAGATTTTCTATATACATTACTTAGTGCTCCTGATATATTAATTAACCAACTGTTTGAAGATGATTCAAATATGATTATTAAAAATATTAGAAAAGAAGACCCTGTTTTAATTAGGACATATCAACTTGATAAATTTATATTAGAAAGAGCAAGTGAAAAAGAAGATAAATCTCTAACAGAGTTTATAAGTATATTTAATCAAATATGTACTAAAGAAATTTTGGATGAAAAACATGCATCTTTACTATTAAGAGTTTTTTACTTATTTAGAAATAATGATATTTCAAATAATTATCATAAAGAATTTATAGACAATTTTGATGACCGAGCTATTCATAATTTTGTGCATTTAGTTGCTATTCATAAATCGTATGATAATGAAAATAAAAAAACTATACAAACTTTTTATAAAGATATAAAAGGTGCAATATTATTTTATGTAAATAAAAAAATACCAACTTTATCAAAAAAAGGTTTATTAACTTTATCAAATATGAAAACAGTAACAACAGCTGTTCCAATTGAAATTACTCCAAATTGGTCTAAAATCAAAGCTTATACATCTAAATCTTTTAGTCACTTTCCACTTTTTTTAAAGGTTAATAGTACAGAATTAATAGATATAGATATTACATTAAACATGCTTATTATGATTAACTTTATTAACAGTGGATACAGACCTAACAAGCATGATAGAAATACAATTATACTATTTGATGAACTAATTCAATTAATAATTGAAAAAGCAACAGGCTCAAATGAAATTATTTTAATACTAGATAATAAAAGAGTACGATTTAAAAATATTGAAGATGAAATTGAGGTAGTTGAATATGAAGACTAATTTAGTAGAAGCAACTATAGAAGATATAGGAAGTAAAAATTCAATAAATAATTTTTATCCGTTCTCCACAAAAGATGATAGGTATAATAAAGTATTTTCTTTTAATGAAATCATAGGTCTGTTTATATCTGATATTTCTAATAAAGAGTTAGATACTTTTGATGAAAACACTTTTAAAGAAAAATGTTTAAAACAGTTTGAAGATTTAATAAATGATTCATCATATGACAATCTAATAGAAGAAATTTATTTCTCTGATAATAGGCTTACACTAGATTCATTGTTAGTTTATCAAACATATAAAGCTAGTCCAAAATCAAAAAAAATATTTGAAATTTTTAAACAACTAAATAGTAAAAAAGATTTAGATATTAATTTTGAATCAAATGTAAATTTTATAGAACGAATTATTCTTGATGAATTAAAAAGTAATTTAAAATCTAAACCATCAAAGAATACATCAAGTTCATATCTCACTTTTTTAGAGCCATTGTTTAATAAAGATTTGAAATTCATATCTAAAAATGAACATTATTTTACTCAAAATATAGAAAAGTTTTTTGAGTTATATCTGTTTATTTACTGCTCTCAACTAGCATTAAACCTAAAACCAAATATAAATGCTTTAGAAGAGCCAAGAGCAAGGGACTTATATTTTATATTAAATCATGAAAAGGTAAGTGTTGAACGAAAAAAGATAACGGATAATGGTTACTCTAACCTATACGAAAGAGCTAAATATATTTTCCCATATTTATCTCTACTGAGTGTTCTTTCAAATATCTCAAAAGATGATAATTTAAGATTATATGATTTAGTTAGTAAGTTTAACAATGATAATTCAGAGATAAAAATCATCGATGATTTTAATATTGTATTTAGAAAAGCAAAAAAACTAAGTTCATCATTATTGAGTTCTGAAAGTATAGAAAAAGCTTTAGATTCACTCTTAAATTCTGCATATGAACAGTTTAGGGATAATTGTGAAGTGGATAGAAAAAATGCTTTGGATAAATATATTAAGGCTTTTGAAAAACAGGTTGCAAAAACATTTCTTCAGACAAGAGGGAGAGCAGGGAAAATATTAGTTTTAGACCAAGATACAATTGTTCTATTAACAAATATTGCTATAGGAAATAAGAAGAAACTTCGTTTTCAGGACCTACTAAAAGAACTGAAAGAAAGAGGCATCTGCTTCGACTCAAAATCTCAAAATGAGCTATTAGAATTATTTGAAAGAATAGGTAATATTGAAAGAAAAAGCGATAGTGGGGATGCTGTATATGTCAAAACAACAATTTAATAATTTTTTATTAGAAAAACTGCAAGATTGGTTTATTTTAAATATAAAACGAGGTAATCGCTATCGATTTTATTCAGATGATATAGAACAGTTAAAATCAATAGTTGAAGCTTTAGATAGTATTTCAATTAGTACATTGACTTTCTTAAAGACTGAGATAAATTATATAGAGATAAATGGTATTAAATTATTATATGTAAATGATATAGATAATAGTATGAATCAACATTTTATATCTACACTACGAGATGAAGTCTCTTCTCAAAAAGAGAATTTAGAGAATTGTTCTTTACTAATCTTACACACCTCACAACTAGATACACTTATTAACTCTTCAACAGATTTAACTATTAAAGATAAGCCATTAAATGCAATGCAAATTAAAAAAGATATTGAAAAGTTAATAAACACGAATGTTTCACATAAAAATATATTCAAATATCTATTAAATTTTCAAACAAAAATAATTGAAGAAGAGCAACAGTCAGCTTTTGGGTATAAAGTTTTATTTGATTCTATTGTAAATGATACAATAAATTTTAAAGATTTTGGGTTATTTGAAGATGTTGATTTGTATAAGCTAGAAGGTGATCCGAAGAAAATTGAAAAAAGTTTAAATGAAAATGATAAACTACATAGAAAAATTGACAATATAATTAGAGATTTTCCTAATGAACTGGAGGAAAAATTACCTGATTTTTCTCTAGAATTTATTAAAAAGAATATTACTATTGATGATTGGCAAGATGTTCCATATATAAAATTAACCAATGAAATCGAAAATAACAAAAATGAAACCATATCTTTTGATGACACAGTAGAAATCTATAATTCTAATGACTTTGTAAGAGCTGATAGTATGACAAAAGCAGGTCAGAGAAATAAAAATATTATTATATTTGCAGAAGAGAATAATATTACATTACATTTTAAATTTAAGGGTGGTGGTATTAAAACAGACAATTTTTCTATCATGCATAATAAAGAACTTGAAAAATTATGCAAACCAGTCTATTTTGGGGTTAGTAGAACAGCTCAGTTGGAATTTTCATACGATATGAAGCCATTATATTTTACACTTAATTTTAAGGGAAGTAAATCATCCCAAAATCATAAATTTAAAATATTGGTTTTAAAAAAAGATAGTTTCTATTTGGAAGATATTAAGAATAGCTATATTGTCAAGCCTAGAACAGAAGAACTCTTGCTTCAGTTAAATAATAAATTTACTCTTAGTTTGAATCCGAGGGAAAATAATACAAAAATATCATTGACAGATGAAAACCAAGCGATAGATATAAATGTATATCATGAAGTTGATATAAAAAATTATTATAACAATAATGATGAAGTAAAATTTTCAATAAATAACAGTGTCGATAGCCTTTCCCTTGTTGTTGAAGGTACGAAAGAAGAAGATGTAATATCAGTACCATTCCTTTTTAATAAAAACAGACTAGACAAGTTATTTGGAGATAATAAAGATATAGAGTTTAACAAAACAAAAAATAGAGCAATTATTGAAAATAGAGAATTTAAATTGATTGCAGAACGATTAACCTATATTAGATTAGAACAGGATTTTATTGATAAAGAACTTTTCTCTGATGTAAAAGAAAGGTTATATATAGAAAATTTAAAAGATATAGATAGTGAAATTTATATTTCATATAAAAATCTTTTAACATACTTTAAAGAGCATAAAACAATCCCTTCCTTATGTGCTTGGAATGATAATCTTTGTGCATTAGCAAATAGTTTTATATATAGCTATTTGAAATATATGAAAGATATTGAAGAAGATACACCTTTAACCGAGAATCAAAAGAAATTATTTGAACTTGGTTTTGTAGCGATAGAAAATAGAAAAATGGTATCTCCTTTTTCTCCCCTAGTATTATCATATATTTTACACCTAGTTGATGAAGCTAAAAAAGATGAAACATATAAAGATTTATCAAATGTAACATTAAATAGATTGAATGCTAAAGGATTATTTCCCTATTTGTATTTAAATAAAGAGGAGTATGCTTTTACGAAAGTTATAAGTGATGATGTTTTATGGTTAGAGTTTGTATTGAATGAGGATAATGAATTTTCATATGTGAAAAAACTAACACATGAAAAAATAGTTGAATTTATCGATTCTTTTAGACAACTATTTGAATTTAGAAAAGATGCACCTTTAATAATAAACAGTATAAACAATAGTACAAATAAAGAGTTATTTGAGGGAATACTTGAGTATTATAAAAATAATTTCTCCAAAACTCCTATAAAAATGGTTATAAATTTATATGATGAAGAGTATATAGAAACAGCATTTGATATTTTTGCTGATACTGATAAATATGAAGATATAAAAACTAGAAATAACCTAAATATAGATGCAGAAAATATAATTGATACAATAAGAACACATGTGACATATAGTAAGCATTTAATTACCGAGGAACAAGAATATTGTCATCTTTCATTTTTTAAAAATAATGAAAAAGTCATAATAAAAGATAGGAAAATTCAACAGACAAAATCAGGACTAGTTACAAAAGGACTTATCTCTGGGGAAAGTTCTCAAAAAGAAAAAGGTAATTACTATAGTGGATTTGGACTAAGTAATATAGCTGATATAAATGCAAAACACTTGCAACTAGCAAAAATATATAATGCTATGCAACGACCAGTATATGACTATGGAACAAATTATGAGTCTGATAAAACTATATCATTAATGATAAGTGAGAACTTTAAAAAACTTTTATCTCAATCATATAATAATGCATTATGGACAGTAATTATTGACCCTAAGGTTACTTTGGAATTTTTCAATAATGAAGAACAATTAATTTTAATACATTATTCTGACCAGTATAGTTCTTCTGCAAACTATGATGCTGTAACAGTAACTGCACAAAAAGAATTATATGCAAATGTAATTCTTACAGACAAGGACACTATTGATAAAGAAAATATTGTCAAACAATTTAATGCATTCAATGGTGAATGGCTAATTAAAATGATTACAGAGAATGAAAAAATAAAAAAAGAACGAGTAAGTATTATCGCTGCATATAAATATATAACAGCAATGTTAGACATGAGTGATATTATATGGGTTCCACTATCAGTAGCTGAAATGATTAGAGTCTCTGGTAATGTAGGCTTGTCAATGTCAGATAGTGATTTCACAAGATACAATCAAAAGAAAATAGATAAATCTTTAAATAAAGGTGCAATATCTGATGATATATTATTAGTAGGTTTTACTAAAGATGGAGTAATTCTATATCCAGTAGAAGTAAAGTCAAGTAGTGGAGATATGCTAAAAGCACAAGAACAAGCAAAATCCTTAAAAAGATTTTTTTATGAGCATTTATTTGAAGGGGATTCTTTTAAGACAAAACTTTTAAAAGGTCTTTTTATAAGACAAGTATTTATGCAAGTGGAAAAATATGAGCTATATGATATATTTAACAATGATTATTTTGATGAACTATATAAAAAAAGAGAACATTTTTTAGAAGGTACTTATAAGTTAAAAGAACTAGAAAGTCATAGCTCTGGAGCTGTAATAGCCTTTTTAAATAGCCAACATGATACAAAGTATGATGTAAAAGATATGATACTTGAAATAAAACTACCGTATGAATACCAAAATCAGATGCTAGAATTATCTTATGATGTTTTAAAGAAAAAACTTTTGGATGAAGAGTTTGGTACAAATAAAAAATATATGATAAGTAGCAATCAATTTAAAGATAGTGTCAATCCTATTGAGATAATAAATGAGGAAAGTTTAGAACCTGAAAAAGATACTGATATTGAAATAAATGAAGAGACAGATAATAATCAACAAAATGAAAACGAGATAATCTTATCAACTGAACCAATAGAAATAAAGTTTGGAACACATAATTTAAATCATCAAGATATATTTTGGCATCCAACAAATACAATTGAAAATCAAAATACAAACACGGGTATTATTGGAACTATGGGAACTGGTAAAACACAGTTTACAAAGTCGTTAGTCACACAGTTAGTAAATCAATCTAATAACAATGTATCAAGCTCAAAAATAGACATTATTATTTTTGACTATAAAGGGGATTATATTGGAGAGGATTTTGTAAAAGCTACAGATGCCACTGTTTATGAACTAGAAAAGTTACCATTTAACCCGTTAGCTCTTTTTGGAGGAAAACCAAAGCTTCCAACACACACAGGTCGTACTCTCACAACAACACTTTCAAAAGCCTTTAGCTTAGGAAATGTTCAGAAGTCCATCTTAAAAAATGTGATACAAGATGCATATAGAGAAAAAGGTATATCGTCATCAGATAAAAGTACATGGGATTTAGATGCTCCTACTTTAGATGATGTATGGGAAATGTACTCTCAAAGAGAAGATACCAAACAGGATTCTCTTTATGCCGCTTTAGACGACTTAATAGACTTTGAGATATTTGAGAGTGATAGTAGTCTCACTAAATCTCTATATGATGTTATAGATGGTGTTACAGTTATAAACCTTTCAGGTTATGACTCAAATATACAAAACTTAGTTGTTGCAATCATTTTGGACTTATTTTATGTTCAAATGCATAATCATGGTTCATCCAAAATAGACGGAGACTATAGGCAAATAACAAAAATGATTTTAGTTGATGAAGCAGATAATTTTATGTCTCAAGATTTTGATAGCCTTAAAAAGATACTAAAAGAGGGTAGAGAGTTTGGAGTAGGAACAATTCTCTCAACACAAGAACTAACTCACTTTAAAACAGCAGAAGATAACTATGCGAATTATATATTTACATGGATAATTCATAAAGTGTCGAATATTAAAACACAAGATATACAATCTATTTTTAATATTAATGGCAAAAGTGAAGCAGAAGATTTAATGAGCCAAGTTAGAGAGTTACAAAAGCATTATAGTTTTTATGTTGATGGGAATAAGAAGGTTGATAAAATGCGAGATTTGGCATTTTGGGAATTAAATAAAACAGGAGTGAAAATATGACACCATCATTTATACCAGTAGGGCAGTTGTTTGGATTAGAGGCAATATATTATATACCAAAATATCAGCGAGCTTATGCTTGGGAAGATGAATCTATAGAGGATTTCTTATTTGATACAAAAAGATGTTATGAAAAAAGAAAAGCAGGGAATCCAATTGATCATTTTTTTGGAGGAGTAATATGTGTTGAGCATAAAATTACAGGAACTCTAAATAAATATAAATATGAATTAATTGATGGGCAACAAAGATTAACAACCTTTACTTTATTAGCTGCTGCAATAACGGAAACTTACAACTTATTATTCCAAGAATGTATAGATGCAGGAGATCAACCTAATGCTACAATAGTCGAGGAGCGTATTAAAAAGCTTAATGAGAGATTTATAAAATTTACGCAAGAAGCAAATAGAGTTAGAACAGATGTTAATGTTTTAGAATTATCAAGAAATGATAATGATTTTTATAGGGCATTAATAAATGGAAATCCAATAAGCATAGGAAGAGAATCTCACAATAGAATAAAGTATGCTTTTGAAAAAATAAAAATAAAAATTACTGAACTTATTGAGTCTGGTATTTTAATAGATAAAATTGACAACTTACAAATCATTGAACAAGTTATAGATAATGATTTTTCTATATTGCATATGACAACAGACATAAAAGATGCTGCTTATAGATTATTTCAAGTTATTAATGATAGAGGGGTAAGTTTAAGTGAAAGTGATTTATTAAGAGCCAAAACACTTGAAATAACCGAAGTTGATTCTTCTAAACAAGATGCTATAGAAGCTATTTGGAATGAAATTTTAGTTGAGCACCATACTGATACAGCAAATTTCTTAACTTGGATATATGAATCCTACTATGGAAGAAGAGTTAAGAAAAGTGAAATTTATGATGAATATATTGATAATAGGTTCAAAGAAACAAGTACTACTCAAGAAATATATGATGAGATGGTAAAACTTGAAGAAGAGATTAAAGTTTGTAGAAAGCTAATTAAGTCTGAGTGGTTATACCCTCATCAAAGACCAGTATTTAAATGGGATAGAAATAAATTAAAATTATTAATAGAGGACTTAGGTCATACCCTCGCTTATCCATTATTAGTTTCAGCTAGCCTTTTAAGCCATAAGCAATTTTCTGAAATAGTTCATATGGTAGAGAAAGTTTTTTTTAGATATAAGTTAATTTGTAATCAACATGTAACTCCACTTAAACAATTATATTATGAAGAAGCAAAAAAAATTAGAGACAATCCTTCGTTATATAATACGACTAGTTTAAAAAATAAATTAAATGCTTTATTAAGCACTAGAGCAAATGACACAACTTTTAAATCTCACTTAGAAGGAATTGAATATCAACCTGCTGGAAATAATAAAGTTTTAAGATATTTTCTTTTAACAATTGAATATTATTATGAATGCTACAAACATAATGGAACAGGTTCAAAATCTTGTATAGATAAAAGTCGAGTTTATGACTTTTCAGACACATCAATTGAACATATTTATCCTAGAAATGCAGATATACCTGATCAAATTGCAGATATAGAACCTTTAAAAAATACATTAGGTAATTTATGTATTATGGATCCTGACCAAAATTCAACTGCCGATAATGATATATTTAATGATAAAAAGGGTATTTATCAAAAAACCTCAGTAAAAATGTTACAAGAAATAGCACAAAAACCTGATTGGACAAAAGCTGATATTGAATATTCTAAGAATAATATGTTAAATATGGCATTGAAAATATTTAAAGCATAACTTTAAATATGTATCAATTTCCCCCATTAGAAAACGAAGGTCAGTTTGAAGTACTAATAAAAGACCTATTAAATACTCAATTTAAAGATTATGCTGATTTTGATTTATATGGTAAAAAAGGGCAGAAACAATTTGGTAATGATATTATAGGGTATAGTAAAATTGGAAAAATGATTTTAGCACAAGCTAAGAAGAAAGATATTTCCAGAAAGAATTTAAGAGCAGAACTACTTAAAGAATTTGAAAATGAAATTGACAGTATATGTAATCATTTTGATAAAAATAATATAAATCAAATTATTTTTGCTACAACATATAAACGGGATAATATTCTTCAAGATAAAGCATATGAATTAACAAATAAATACAGTGTTGAAATTATATATTGGGGATGGGATACTATCGAAGACTTAATTAGTCTATCTCAAGATATACAAAATAAATATTTTACAATTCAAGATACTAAATTATTAACTACTTTACCTGCACTACCATACTGTATAGGTAGAGAAAATGATTTTGCAAAATTAGAAAAGTTATTTGATAACGAAAATATAATAAATATTCAAAGTATCGGAGGATTAGGAAAAAGTACTTTTGCACATACTTTTATTAATATGAAAAAAGACTTTTATGATTACATAGGATATATTTCAGTTGAAGATAGTTTAGAAGAAGCATTTTTAAAAACTTTTAATAAATTTTTCAATATTTCAAAAAATGATGATATTGATAGTATAATATATAAGTTGCAGTCATTGAAAGGGAAAAACTTTCTGATTATTGATAACTTGATATATCAAAAAGATATTAAATTTATTAAAATGTTAAATATGACTTTTAATGTATTAATTACATCAAGGGTATTATTTAATGAAATAAAGAATATAGAATTAGAACCACTTAATAATGACTTTTTAAAAGAGCTCTTTTATAAATATAATAATGATGATAATATTAAAGATAAAGAATTGAATCTATTGTTTGAATGTTTAAATTATCATACTTTATTCATTGAAATTACAGCGAAAAGTATTAATAATAATAATTTAACAATAGAATATATTCTTGAGGAATTTAAAAGTGGTAATTTACCAAATGTTAATGTTGAGATTGATTTAGATACATATGAAGAAAAAACATAGAGAGTGTAAACCTAACTGTGTAAACCCACCTCATATTCCTAAATTACTTCGTGTATTTTGACATAATTTCGCTGAAAAATATACAAAGTTGAGGATAAATTTCGCTCCAATGTCGGATACTTGTTCTATTCCATTTTTCTTGTTGCTCCTGTGTAGCGAGATACATTACCTTAAAAGCAGATGCTTCAGTAGGAAATGAGCCTTTAGATTTTGTCTTTCTTTTGATGGTTGCATTTAGAGATTCTATTGGATTTGTAGTGTAAATTAGCTTTCTGACTGAGTCTGGGTATTTAAAAAAAGTGACTAATTCCTCCCAGTGACTTTGCCAAGAAGCTGTAATATTGGGATATTTTTTACCCCAAATATCATTAAAATCTGTAAGTGCGAGTTGTGCATCTTCTTCGTTAAGAGCTGAATATACAGATTTAAGATCTTTAGCAACAGCCTTTCTATCTTTCCAAGATACAAACTTGAGTGAACTTCGTATCTGATGCACGATACACCTTTGAATCTCAGCTTTAGGATAAACTGCTTTGATAGCTTCATTGAAGCCATTAAGACCATCTATTGCAAAGATAAGGACATCTTCTACCCCTCTCTTTTTAATATCATTAAGAACAGTAAGCCAGTACTTACTTGTTTCATTTTCTCCTATCCAAATGCCAATAATTTCTTTCTTGCCTTCAAGCGAGATACCTAACATGATATATGCAGCTATATTTTTAACAACTCTATCAACTCTGATTTTTAGAACTGTGGCATCCATAAAGATGATTGGGTAGATTTTATCAAGTGGTCGTGCTTGCCACTCATTGGCTTTTTCAATTACTTTTTCAGTAATATTGGAGATAGTTTGTGTAGAGAGCTCGTATCCGTATAAATCATCAAGATGAAGCTGTATATCTCTTACACTCATACCTTTGGTGTAGAGTGAGAGAATAAGATCTTCTGTCCCATCTAAATATATCTCACGCTTTTTTACTAGCTGTGGCTCAAAGCTTGAATCTCTATCCCTTGGGATAGAAACATCGAATTGTCCATATTTGGAGTTGATGGTTTTTTCATTATAACCATTACGGGCATTTGAGCTAGTTGATTCTTGGTGCTTTTCATAACCTAGATGTGAAGTTAGTTCTTCTTGTGTGGCAGTTTGTATGACTTCTTTGAGTATATTTTTGAACTCTGCTGTTATATCATCAAGAGATGTTATCTCTCCTGATGCTAATTGTTTTTTTAACTCTTCATGGTTTATCAAGCTCATGTGTAAATCCTTTAAAATAATGCACTTGATTAGTGTATCAAATGAATCTAGTTTTTAAGGTTTACACAGTTTATTTTACACTCTC
>Ga0256840_1002641_pt1 | contig 15523 bp, 13 predicted proteins | sample 355202metaG_FD_185969 | JGI IMG/M metagenome (GOLD analysis project Ga0256840, IMG submission 185969) | Hydrothermal vent microbial communities from Mid Atlantic Ridge, Atlantic Ocean - 355-202 | ecosystem: Environmental > Aquatic > Marine > Hydrothermal vents | place: Atlantic Ocean: Mid... | reverse complement strand
CTGCATTATCTTAAAAAAGATGATAATTATACCAGCGAAGTTATTTATCTAACCGGGTTACTTTCAAAGATAGATCTTGTACTAAACAATACTTTAGAAAATGCACTCAATGATTTACATATAGATCAAGTTATACAAGATGCTATACTTGAAAAAAAAGGGTTAGCTGGAGAGATACTCTCTTTAGCCGAAGCTAACGAAGAGAATGATTTTGAAAAAATCAATCAATTTTTAGACAAATATTCACTCAGTCTAAAACATTTAACAGATGCCAATCTATCGACATATGCATCAAATATAGCATAATGGAGCTAATGGCGGGAGTCGAACCCGCGGCCTCTTGATTACGAATCAAGTGCTCTAGCCTACTGAGCTACATCAGCTTTTAACGATCATTTTATCTAAAATATTGAAAATTTTATATGAGGGTAAAAGTTTTAGTGGTAGCAGAGGGGGAACTCGAATCCCCGACCTCCGGCTTATGAGACCAGCGCTCTAACCAGCTGAGCTACCCTGCCACAAAAAAGAGAGAGAATTATATTTAATTTTTACTTAAATCGTGCTTATCTACCAAATAGGTTTAATAACTGTTTGAGCGGTTCTTGGAATTTTTTAGGGACTTTCTTGTCTATTACTTTTTCTATTTTATTTTTTATATATGATGAACTGTTTATTTTTACCTTGGGGTGATTGATGTTTCCTACTATTTCACCCTCTACATCTTTATCTTTTATCTTTAAAACAAACGGCACTTTGATCTCTTGTGTATGCATATCAAATATCGCACTATAAGCTTTTAGGTTTGTATTTGTTGAGTTTAGATCAAAATTAAAATTGACTATGCTATCCTTTATGTTTCCTCTGAGAATACTCTCTTTGTAAAGCTCTTTTGTTATATCAAATCCAGTAAGTGCAAAAACAGTATCACTTAGCTGATTTCTCAAAATATGGCCATCTTTTAGCTTCACACTAAATACGCCTTTTTTCCATTTAGGGCTATAGTAAGCTTGCAAAGAGCCATTTGAGTCAAAAACAGGGGGATATTTAAGAGTGTTTAGTAGATTTAAAACATCAATATCTGATGAGTTGATATTTATATCACCGTTTTTATACTCATAGTGTGAGTTTGTGCCAAAAATATCACTGAGCCCTTTGATATCAACCAATCCATCAATAACTTTGAATGTTCCGTTTGTATCTGCTCTACCCTCTATATCTCTTTTTGTTAAAAATTTTAACTTGCTTAGATCATCTACGCTAAGAGTATATTTTCCATCTATAGATGAATCTTTGAGTTTAATTTTGGTATTATATACTTTTGCATTGAATATCGAACTGTTCAAATCACTTGCAAAATATATCATATCGTTTTCCAAATTAAAATGTGAGATACTCTCATATCCAAAATCGGCCGGGATAGTTACATTGAACTCTTTTTGTAGTATTTTACCATTTAATGTACCATTACCAAGGGTGATATTACCCTCGGCTTTTTGCTCTTTTTCTCCTAAGTTATCGGCAAAAATCTTCATGTCTATATTTGCATAGGAGTATTTGGGCTGATTTAAAATATAAAGCAACTTATCCAATCTAAGAGCATCAGCAACAACTTCCAATCTTTTATCCACCCCCACAGCTTTTAAATGCCCACCAAGAGATAAGCTCTCCAAATGGTAACTTATCTCGTTTCCATCCTTTTTTACCATCCCCTCAGCTTTAAAACTTCCTCTTAGTTTATATTTGGTTACATCTTTTAAAAGAGATAGATTTGATACAAAAAGTGTATAGTCACTCTCAAAATCCCCTGTTTTTATCTTGTAAACCATCTCTTTTGCTTTTAGGTTAGCTAAATTGCTTGTTAAATTTAGCGCTGTTATAGCCTTTGCATCTTTTAAAACCGTTTTGCTTTTCTCTCTGAAGATTATACCTTTTGGCAAAGTTATATTTAGATCTTTTTTAACAAGATCACTATTGACACTCGCATAAGGTATATCAACATTTGCGACACCTTTGAGAGTGTCAGGGTTCAAGTCATCAAAGTTTATATCAATATTGGTGACACCAAAAAGATAAGGCGGCTTGTTTAATAGACTTAAAAGTTTGCCTATCCTTACTTTTCCTGCAAAAAGATGTAGATTTTTTATCTTTTTATCTTCCACTATAGAGTCAAATCTGATCTTTGAGTTAAAAACCAGCCCTGCACCTTTGACTTTTAGATGCTTTATATCACCCTTTACTTTACCTTTTATATCGACTTTGCCTTTCATGTTAGCATATTTGGTTTTAATATCATTTGCATTTATCATAAAATCAAGATCAAATTTTCTTTGCCATATATCTATATCTCCGTTTAGAATGATTTTGCTATTTTTATTGACTATTGCCAATATATCCAAAAAGTTTGGCTTTAGTGTTAACGAGTCAATTTTGATATCCAAGCCATATTTCTTACTAAGATATGAACTTATATATGGCTTTAAAAAGCTGTTACCACTATTGGTAAACAGTAGCAATCCTATGGAACTTATAAAGATTATCAAAAGTAACAAAAATGCACTAACAAATTTAGACATAACTTACACTCCTTATCTTAGTTTAGTCTATTCGACTAAAGATTGATGAATTTTAACATTAAAACTCTTGACTTTTCTTTAAAATTTTTGTAAAATTTCAGCACTCAAACAAAAAGAGTGCTAAAAATACAAAAAAATAGGAGGCTGATATGAATTTTAAACCATTAGGTCAAAGAGTCTTAGTCGAAAGGTTGGAAGAGCCAACCACAACTGCAACAGGTATTATTATACCTGATAATGCAAAAGAGAAACCTTTAACAGCAGTAGTAAAAGCTATAAGTAAAGAGGTAGAAGAGGAAGGAAATATTGCAGTTGAAGATAAGATAGTCTTTGCAAAATATTCAGGAACTGATATAACACTGGATGGAAAAGAGTATCTTGTCTTAAATACAGATGATATTCTTGGTGTTTTAAAATAATTTAGGGAGGAAACAAAATGGCAAAAGAGATTAGATACAGTGATGAAGCAAGAAATGAACTATATGTTGGAGTTAAAAAACTAAGTGATGCAGTAAAAGTAACAATGGGACCAAGAGGAAGAAATGTCCTTATACAAAAGAGTTTTGGTGCCCCTGCTATAACAAAAGACGGGGTTTCCGTTGCTAAAGAGATAGAGTTAGCTGATACTATAGAAAACATGGGTGCTCAACTTGTAAAAGAGGTTGCGAGCAAGACTGCTGATGAAGCGGGTGATGGAACAACAACAGCTACGGTTTTAGCTCATGCTATCTTTAGAGAAGGTCTTAAAAACATAACTGCAGGCGCAAACCCTGTAGAGGTAAAAAGAGGAATGGATAAAGAGGTTGAGGCTATCATAAGTGAACTAAAAAATATAGCCAAAGAGGTAAAAGATAAAAAAGAGATAGCTCAAGTTGCTACTATCTCAGCAAATGCTGATGAGAAGATAGGAAACTTGATAGCTGAAGCTATGGAAAAAGTCGGCAAAGATGGTGTTATCACCGTTGAAGAAGCTAAAGGTATCCACGATGAGCTTGAAGTAGTTGAAGGTATGCAGTTTGACAGAGGCTATCTAAGTCCATACTTTGTAACAAACTCTGAAAAGATGACTTGTGAGATAGACAATCCTTACATCTTGCTATTTGATAAAAAGATAACAAGTCTAAAAGATTTACTGCCTGTTCTTGAGCAGATCCAAAAGACAGGAAAACCTCTACTTATCATAGCTGAAGATATCGAGGGTGAAGCTTTGGCAACTTTGGTTGTAAACAAACTAAGAGGTGTTTTAAATATCTCAGCCGTTAAAGCCCCTGGATTTGGCGATAGAAGAAAAGCAATGCTCGAAGATATAGCTATCTTAACAGGTGGTCAAGTTATAAGTGAAGAGCTTGGTAGAACTTTGGAGAGTGCTACTCTTGATGATCTTGGAAGTGCCGGAAGTGTTGTGATAGATAAAGACAACACAACTATAGTAAATGGAGCAGGAGAGAAGAGTGCTATAGAGGAGAGGATCAAAGTTATAAAAGCTCAGATCGAAGAGACTACAAGTGAGTATGATAAAGAGAAGCTCCAAGAGAGACTTGCAAAACTAAGTGGCGGTGTAGCTGTTATCAAAGTTGGAGCTGCCACTGAGACAGAGATGAAAGAGAAGAAAGATAGAGTTGATGACGCCTTAAGCGCTACAAAAGCAGCTGTTGAAGAGGGTGTTGTTATAGGTGGTGGTGCCGCACTTATCCAAGCCGGAAGCAAAGTGAACTTAGAGCTTGAAGGCGATGAGGCGATTGGTGCTGCTATCGTTCAAAGAGCTTTAAAAGCTCCACTAAAACAGATAGCTGAAAACGCTGGATTTGACGCTGGAGTTGTAGCAAATGAAGTAGCTAAGAATGAGAATGTAAACTATGGCTTTAATGCTGCAACCGGTGAGTATGTAGATATGTTTGAAGCAGGTATCATAGATCCTGTAAAAGTTGAGAGAGTTGCTCTTCAAAATGCAGTATCAGTTGCAAGCTTGCTTCTAACAACAGAAGCAACAGTAAGTGATATAAAAGAAGATAAACCTGCATCTCCTGCAATGCCTGATATGGGCGGAATGGGAGGCATGGGCGGAATGATGTAATCATCCACCCATCTTTTTTGTTAGAGGGCAACAGCCCTCTAACAAATCACCACAGACTTGATATCTGTAAACTCCTCCAAGGCAAATTTGGGACCTTCTCTGCCTACTCCGCTTAATTTTACTCCTCCATAAGGTTGTATATCAAACCTAAGAGTAGGTATATCATTGATGACTACGCCACCACACTCAAACTCATCTATTGCTCTTTTTGTTAGGCTCAAATCATTTGTAAAGATGGAGTATTGGAGACCATAAGGAGAGCTGTTTATTTTTTTCAAAGCTTCATCAAAGTTTTTCACTCTAACAAGAGAAACTATAGGGGCAAAAACCTCTTCACACACTATCTTCATATCATCTCTAACTTCACCCATTACTGTCGGCTCGAAAAATCTATCATAAGAGTTATCCCCACACAAAACTTTGGCGCCCTCTTTTTTGGCACTCTCTACCCAACTTTTTGCTCTTGTTATAGCTTCATCGTTGATAAGAGGTCCTATAAAAGTTTCTCTGTCATAAGGATCACCTATCTTTAAAGCCCCACCCTCTTCTACTAAAGCCCTTGCAAACTCATCATGCACCTCATCTTGAACATAAATTCGCTGCAAAGATATGCAAACCTGCCCGGAGTTATAAAATGAAGCGGCGGCACATTTCTTGGCTGCTGTTTGCAAGTCGGCACTCTTTTCTATAAAAGTTGCTGCATTACCACCAAGCTCAAGTGCTACTTTTTTGATGCCTGCAGTTTTGGTTATCTTTTTTCCAACCGGTACACTTCCTGTAAAACTGACAACCCTTGGTATATCGCTGCCAACAAGAGTGCTACCCACCAAAGCATCACCATAAACCACACTCAAAGCATCTTTTGGTGCATACTCGCTCTCTATAAAGAGTTTTGCAAATTTATAAGCTATCAAAGGAGCTTCAGGAGTAGGCTTCAAAACCACACAATTTCCAGCTCCAAGAGCAGGAGCTATCTTGTGAGCTACTAGATTTAGCGGAAAATTAAAGGGAGTTATAGCAACAACAACACCGACCGGAACTCTTTTATAGTAGCTTATTGTGCCACTTCTACCGCTTGGCATAGCATCAGCATTAAAACTCTCTCCATTTAACTCAACAAGGGCTGAAATAGTCAGCTTTACAGTCTCTATACACCTATCTACTTCAACAAGTGAGAACTTTATAGGCTTACCAACTTCATCAGTTATGGTTTTTGCAAACTCATCTCTTTTGCTTTGAAGCTTCAAAGCAACATCTTCAAGCCACAAAACTCTTTGACTAAGTGGAACTCTCCTGACGCTCTTGAAAGCTTCATTGGCAATACCTAAAGACTTTAAAGTATCCTTTTCATCACACTTTGGATAAAAAGAGACAACTTTTCCATTGTAAGGACTTCTTATTTCCACCACCTCATCTTTTTCAACCTCTTCACTCCCAAAAAAAATCTTAGCCTGCATATAAACCTCCTCTAACTAAAAATTCAATCCGCAAACCCTAAATCCTAAATCCTTTCCCCCTAACTTATGGTATAATATCTCAAATCAATTAAAGGATTGCTTATGAGTGCTGTTCCTATTGAATACTATACTTATGAAAACTACAGAGAGTGGGAAGGCGACTGGGAGTTGATAGATGGGATTCCTTATGCTATGAGTCCTGCTCCAATGAAGAAACATCAATATTTATCTTATACAATTGCATTTGAATTAAGAAGAAATTTAAACTGTAAAGAGTGTGAAGTTTTAGGTGAAGTTGACTATAAAGTAAACAGCGATACTGTTTTAAGACCTGATGTGATTTTAACCTGTAATGACCATGGCATCCAACATCTTATAAAAGCTCCTGAGATTGTATTTGAAGTTATATCTCCAAGCAGTGCAAAAAGGGATGAGACTCTGAAGTTTCAAATTTATGAAGAAGAGGGGGTTCAATTTTATATACTTGTATATCCTGATGATTTAAAAGCTAAGATATACGAACTTAAAAATGGCAAATATCAAAAAGTCGGGGACTTTTCAAAGGAGATATTTGACTTTGGTATCTGCGAAGTCAAGGTGGATTTTGAGAAAGTTTTTGAAAGATACAGAAAAAGAGTAGATGTATAAAAAGATTTTAAAAGAGGTCTTTGGTTTTGACAGCTTTAGACCCATTCAGAAAGAGGCTATCAAAGCCATATCAGACAAAGAGGATATACTGGTTATCCTGCCAACCGGTAGTGGCAAATCGCTCATCTATCAACTCCCTTCCCTTTTGATACCAGGCACTACCATAGTTATATCACCTCTTATAGCTCTTATGCAAGATCAAGTAGCTTCACTAAAGATAAATGGCATAAAAGCCGAGATGTTAAACTCAGGCAATAGTACCGACGAAAACAGCCAAATCATAAAAAAACTTTTAAGCAATGAATTAAAACTCCTATATGTAGCACCTGAGAGATTTAATCCGGGCTTCATAGATATACTAAAAAGTGCGCATATAAACTTTTTTGTTGTTGATGAGGCTCACTGCGTTAGTGAGTGGGGACATGAATTTCGAAATGACTACAGAAGATTATCAAATCTAAAAGAGTGGTTTGATGATATACCGATAGCCGCATTTAGTGCAACTGCCACAAAAGAGGCTCAAAAAGATATAGTAAAAACTTTAAAACTAAAAAGGGTATTAAGAGCACCTACAAAAAGAGAGAATCTTTTTATAAGATCCCAAAGAAGAGCAGGTGACGGTAAAAACCAGATAGTATCTTTTTTAAAAGCTCACAAAGATGAGTGTGGTATCGTATATGCTTTTACAAGAAAAGAGACTGAGAGGCTATCAAACTACCTTAACTCTCTTGGATTTGAAACCTTGCCTTACCATGCAGGACTTGAAACTAAAAAAAGAGATGAAGTTTTCAACTCTTTTAAAAATGAAGATATCAAGATCATCGTTGCTACCATCGCTTTTGGCATGGGTATAGATAAAAGCAACATCCGTTTTGTTTTGCATACTTCAATGCCAAAAACCCTGGAAAACTACTACCAGGAGATTGGAAGAGCCGGCAGAGACTCACTAAAAAGCGAGGCACTTCTTCTATACTCAAAGGCTGATGAGATAAGTAAAAGAGTTTTTATAGATGAACTGCCAGAATCCGAATATAAGCAGAATCTATACAAAAAGATAAACACTATGTATCGCTTTGCCGTTACCTCCAAATGTCGCCACCGTTTTATAGCCAAATATTTTGGAGATGAGATTAGTGAGTGCAAAACCAATTGTGATAACTGTGTAGATACCGATAAAGAGTTGATAGATATAACGCTACCTGCTCAAAAGTTTCTATCTGCAATATATAGGACAGGTGAGAGATTTGGTCAGGGCTATATAGTAGATATCTTAAGGGGTTCAAAATCAAAAAGGATAGTTGATCTCTCTCATGATAAACTCTCTGTTTACGGCATAGGAAAAGAGTATAGCAAAGCTCAGTGGGGTATAATCTATGATAAACTTTTAGACATCGAAGCCATCTATCAAGATAGTGAGTTTGCTTCCTTGAAGTTAACGACAACGGGAAAAGAGATACTTAAAAAGCTAAAAACCGTAGAGATAGACAAAAGAGACCTTGAGATAAAAAAGAGCTCCAAAGAGAAAAATCAAACTCAACAAAAAGATGAAAACTTTGAAAAGTTAAGAGAGTTAAGAACTTTGATAGCAAAAGAGGAGCAAGTTCCGGCATATATCATCTTTAGCGATAAAGCACTCCTTGAAATATCTCAAAAACTACCACAAAACAGAACTGAATTTTTGGATATCTCAGGTGTAGGGGAGGTAAAACTTGAAAAATATGCCGAGAGATTTTTATCACTTTGTAAAGAGTTAAAAAACTCTCATCCAAAACCTCTTAGTAAAACTTATATGGAGTCGTTAGAGCTTATAAATGAGGGAAAAAGTTTTGATGAGATTTGCAAGATAAGAGAGTATAGTAAAGTTACTATTCTTATCCACTTAAAAAAACTAACCGAATCTGGTTTTATCTCACAAGAGAAAAAAGAGGAGCTTACAAAAGAGCTAAAAGAGAGTTTTCCAAAGGAGATAAAGAGGTGGATAGAAAAAGGTTTGCAAATAGACGAGATAAAAAATCTATCACAATGGCTACAAATTTATAAAATGATTATATAATTTTTGATATGATGTATTAGATTAATTTTAAAGTTTTTTGTAAGAAGGATAATATTATGAAATATTTTATCGTGATAGGGTTTTTTATATCTTCATTGTTGTTTGGTAAAATTCCCGATAAATACGCTGTTAGTAAAAATTGTGCCGTATGCCATCTCCAAAAAGCAAAAGACTGGAGAACAACCTGGCATTCAAGATCTCATATAAGCAAAAACCCTCTATACAAAAAAGTTCTTGATTTTTTAAGCCATAAACATGCAAAATTTACTCAGCAGTATGCCGTAAGCTGCGGACAATGCCATAATCCGAGAATGGAAATAAAAAGTGTTAATGATAATGATCAATCATTAGAGTATGCCAAGCTATTAGGGATACATATGAAAGTAACAGATAAAGTAAATGAGGCATTAGAAAATAAAACAGTTAAAGAAGGGATATCTTGTATAGTATGCCATAATATAAAAAAGATAAAAAATATTAAAAATATAAATGATAGAGGATATAAAGATATAATTTTTGGACCTCCAAATGTAATGGTGGGACCATTTAAAGAGAGCAATAGACCTGTTTACCACAAAATGATGCAAGGAAGCCACTTCTTGCATAAAAATGTTAATAAAATTTGCTTTATATGCCATTATGAGTATAAAAAAAATGGACATTTTTACTACAAAACAGGTATGGAATATAAAAAATCCAAAAGTAATAAAAAATGTGTTGACTGCCATATGGGTAAACCTAAAGTTGAAATAGTCGCGCCAAATATCAATAACAAAAGTGCTGTAGCAAGAGTTACCAGAAGACACCTTTTTAAGGCTGCAAGAAACAGTGATATATTAAAGCACTCACTTAAGATATCTACTTCAGTTAATAATGGCATTTTGTCGTTAAAACTTATAAATATTACGCCTCACAATGTTCCTACCGGCTTTAGTGGAAGAAGTATAGTTATAGCGGTACAATTTAAAAAATCTAAAAAAATATTGAAAAAATATATTAAAGAGATAACCATGAAATATATAGATCAAAATAACAATGAAACTCTCTCTTATGATGCCGATAAACTTGTTTTTGATAACAGATTTAAACCCAACGAAACAAAGATATTTAACTTTTCTATTCCATCAGGCAGTAATGATGTTGTTATAAATATATATTATCGTCTTATAAAAAAAAGTTTAGTATCTCCATTAAAGATAAAAGATCCGATATTTTTAAAGAAATACCCTATCTATTATAAAGATATCAATCTTTGAAAAATAGTGTTACATAAACTATAAAAAAGTATCTTGCAAATTTTGCAAATGTTACAATGGGTAGGAATTTTTTAAAACTATATCCAAATACTCCGGCTATAAATGTGATAGCATCGCCTATAATCGGAGCCCAAGACAAAAGCAAAGAGTATCCGCCATATCTATCAAATATCTTTCTTGCTTTAGCTATTTTATTTTTGGAAAGCAACTTTTTTCTCTCAAGATACTCTTCGCCCTTTAGACCAAAGTAGTAGTTTAGAGCTGAACCGAGAGTGTTACCAAAAGTTGCAACAAAAAGTAGCAGTGCCACACTATAGTTAGCTTTGATGTAATAAACCAAAAACCCTTCACTACTCATCGGAAAAAGTGTAGCCGAAACAAAAGAGACGACAAAGAGTGTCAAATATGGCATATCATATCAGTTAAAAATAGCTAATTTTGCAGCTTCTTTGGCATGTAGGATAGTTGTATCATATACCTTTATATCAAGATCATCTTGAGAGATAAGCATACCTATCTCGGTGCAACCTAGTATAACACCTTCTATCTCTTCAAGAGAGTTTATAATATCCAAATAGATCTTTTTAGACTCCTCTTTTACCACACCAAGACACAACTCATCATAGATCACTTTATGGATAAACTCCATATCTTTTTTACTTGGAGTAACAACCTCTAAGCCCTCATCCACAAGAACTTTTTTATAAAAATCCTCCTGCATAGTAAAAAGGGTGCCAAGCAGAGCAACCTTTTTTACACCATCTTTTTTTATCTCTTTGGCAGTAGCTCGTGCAATATGTAAAAACTCTATATCAACCTCTTTTTGAATTTCAGGCAAAAGCTTATGCATAGTATTTGTGCAGATAACTATAAAATCCGCTCCTGCTAATTTCAAAGCCTTTGAAGCATCTATGAGTATCCTTGCGGCTTCATCCCATTTACCACTGTGTTGAAGTCTCTCTATCTCTTCAAAATTTACGGTATAAAGCATTGATTTTGCATTGTTATGGAATCCTAGCAGGTCATTTGTGTATTGGTTTATGATTTTATAATACAACAAGCTTGATTCCCAACTCATACCGCCTATCAATCCTATAGTTTTTTGTTTAAACCCCAAGATATGCCTCCTTTACTCTATCATCATTTATAAGCTCCTTAGAGTCTCCACTCATTACTATCTCTCCATTTTCCAAGACATAAGCTCTATCGCTAATCTCCAAAGCCAAAAAAGCATTTTGCTCCACTAAAAAAATGGTAACTCCTTTTTTCCTAAGACTCTCCAAAACTTCAAAGATATCTTCTACTATAATAGGAGCCAAACCCATACTAGGCTCATCAAGAAGCAAAAGATCAGGTCTGCTCATAAGAGCCCTACCAACTGAGAGCATCTGTTGCTGACCACCAGATAGTGTCCCTGCATAGTGATCTTTTTTCTCTTTTAAAACAGGAAAAAGATTGTAGATATACTCTATATCCTCTCTTATCTCATCATCACTTCTTAGGTATGCACCCATCAAAAGGTTATCTTCGACACTTAATATGTTAAATAGCCCCCTACCCTCAGGCACCTGAGCGATACCAAGTCTTACCTTTTTAGTAGAATCAAATCTAGATATATCTTCACCTTTAAAATATATCTTTCCATCTTGCATCTTTTCAAGTGAACTTAGAACCCTTAAAAGTGTAGTTTTTCCAGCTCCATTTGCACCTATAAGAGCTACTATCTCACCCTTTTTAACTTCCAAGTCTATATCTTTTAATGCTTTTATCTGTCCATAACCAAAGTTTAATTTCTCTAAAGAGAGTATGGTAGTTTTATCTTTCATGTTTTGTTCCAAGATATGCTTTTATAACCTCTTCATTATTTGCTACCTCTTTTGGAGTTCCGGAAGCTATCTTTTTCCCAAAGTTAACAACCGTTATCTCATCAGAGATCTGCATAACCATCTTCATATCATGTTCAACAAGTATGATACTAATGCCACTATCTGCCACTTCTCTAATGATGGAAGATATTTCGGCTGTCTCTTTTGGATTGAGTCCGGCTACTGGTTCATCAAGTAGTATAAGCCTTGGCTTCGTGGCAAGGGCTCTTATGATCTCAAGCTTTTTTAAAACACCGTAAGGAAGTGAACCGGCCTCTTTATCTGCTATACCCTCTAAACCAAAAAGCTTGAGTAACTCTAAAGCCTCATCTTTATACCTCTTTTCATCCTCTTTTATCTTTTTTGAGTTTATACAGGATAGAAAAAAGTTTTTATTTAAAAACCGATGAAATCCAAGGAGGATATTTTCCAAAGCACTCATACTAGAGCATATCTCTAAATGTTGAAAAGTTCTGCATACTCCTTTATGGACCAGCGAATGAATGGGTTTATTTGTTATATTTTCTCTTTTTCCATGCACTATCTCTTCGATATCATCTCCACTGCTAACACCCTCTTTTTTTAGATAAATTTCACCGGAAGTCACCTTATAGATACCTGTTATCATGTTTATAAGTGTAGTTTTTCCGGCTCCGTTTGGACCGATGATTGAGTGAATAGTTCCGCTTTTTACATTAAAGCTAAGATCATCAACCGCTCTAACTCCACCAAAAACTTTGGTAAGCTCTCTAACTACCAGCACTGCTTCTCCTATCAAACAAAGATACAACACCTTTTGGCATAAACATCATCACAAAGATGATAATCACACCATAGATAAGAGTTTGATAATCTTCAAAAGATGTTAAAAACTGCGGTAAAATAGTAAGTATCACCGCCCCTATCAGTCCGCCGTAAATCCTGCCAATTCCACCAAAAACCACCATGACAACCAACTCTATAGATCTATTGAAACTAGCTTCACTAGGAGAGATAAAACCTGAAAAAAAGCCATATAAACTTCCTGCAAGTGCAGCTATGACAACGGAAATCACAAAAACATAACTCTTATATCTTGATACATCCGCTCCTACGCTACTAACTGCACTCGTTGAGTCATGGATACCTCTTAAAACTCTTCCAAAGGGAGAATTTATCAAATTTTTTATAGCAATTATAGATATCAGCAGCAAAACCGAAACCAAAACATACCACTTAATATTTGTATCAAATTCATATCCAAAAACCTTAAATATCTCTACCCCCATACCATCAGGTCCACCGGTTATTTCACTTTCGGCATTAAGAGCTATATAGATAATAACTCCGACACCAAGAGTTGCCATCGCCAGATAGTGCCCCTCCAGTTTTAAGATAGGTTTAGAGATAACAAAAGCAAAGATAGCTATAAAAGTTAGACTTATCAAAAGTGCCAGTGGTGCACTAACGCCATAATTTCCAACCAGGATAGCGGATATATAAGCTCCCAAACCTGCAAAAGCACCGTGTCCTAAACTTATCTGTCCGGCATACCCTATCAAAAGGTTTAGCCCTATACAGATGATAGCATTTAGTATAGAGAGTATCGCTATCTCATACTGAAAATCATTTTTGAAAAAGAGTGGCAAAATCAAAAGTATAGCGGTTAAAAAAAGGATATCCTTTATATTTTTTATCTTTTCCAAACTTATACCCTTTTTGCTTTTAGATTGCTAAAAATTCCGCCCGGCATAAAAAAGAGTATGCCAAGAAGCGCTATAAAAGCAACCGCATCTTTATATTCACTAGAGATATACCCTGCAACCAAAGACTCCAAAACTCCAAGTATCAGTCCACCTACAACTGCTCCAAAAGGTTGAGATAGTCCTCCTATGACTGCTGCACTAAACCCTTTTAGACCAAGCATCACTCCTACCTCGTAGTTTGTAGAAGTAATAGGGGCCAAAAGCAGACCGCCAACAGATGCAATAACAGCTGAAATGGTAAAGTTTAGCATAAGAATTTTTTTAATATCTATCCCCATAAGTTTTGCGCTATCAATGTTATCCGAAGTTGCCACCATAGCTTTTCCGGTTTTTGTCTTTTTAAAAAATAGATAAAGCAAGATGACTATGATAACCGAAACCACTATAACCAAAAAGGCCTGATAAGTTAAAGTCGCGCCCCATATATCAAAAGAGCCGTCACCTACAAATGACGGGAGAGTATGAAGCTCCTTATCAAAAACAACCGAAGCCAACCCTCTTAGAGCTATAGAGTATCCAAGAGTTAAAATGATCATAGAGATAACCGATCTCTCTTTTGAAAGGTCTATAAGCTTCCATAGTAAAAGTCCAAGAAGCGCAGTTATAAAGATAGATAGTAAAAATGCCAGCCAAAAAGGAGTGCCGTACTTTAGTAAAAATACGGCACTCATACCCCCTGCCATCACAAACTCTCCTTGCGAAAAGTTTATAATGCCACTGGAATTGTATATAACGGTAAAGCCCATGCCAACCAAAGCATAGATAAAGCCTACCGTTATACCGGAAAGCAGTAGCTGAAATAACTCATTCACTACTTAATCAAGCTCCAATCACCATTTTTCACTTTCAACAAAACTAGACCTGTTTTTGTATCAAGTCCTAAGTGATCTTTTTTGCTCATATTAACAACTCCATCAATGCCTATAAAGCCCCTAAGTGTCTCTAAACCATCTCTTATCTTACTCCTAGTAGCACCGCCTTCTCTTTTTATAGCGTCCGCTATAGCATACAAAGAGTCGTAAGCATGTCCACCAAAACTAGCTACCGGAGTGTGGTAAGCGTTTTGATACTCTTTTACATAATTTACACAAACTTTTTTGATAGGAGAACTATCGGGCAATTTATCCGCCACAACAACAGGGGGAGCAACTACTATCACACCCTCGGCAGCTTTTCCCGCTATCTCTATATACTTTTTACTTGCCACTCCGTGAGACTCATACAATGGATACGGTATCTTTAACTCTCTGTAATTTTTCGTAACGATGGCAGGACCTTGACCAAATCCCGGATTGAGCACTGCTTGGATACCTTTTGTATTTTTTATCTTTATAAGCTGTGAAGTCATATCGGCATCTTTTTTACCATAAGTCTCATCAGCTAGTATCTTTATACCATAATCCAGCGCAACATCTTTGCACTGTTTTCTCATAGATTTGCCAAATCCACCACTACCTGAGATCATTCCTATCTTTGTTATTCCATTTTTTTTCATATGTGCCATTAACTTTTGGCAAGCCATTCTATCGGTTGCCACTATCTTAAAAACCCATTTTTTAGTTGGTTTTATGATAGGAATACCACCACCCATAGAAACCAAAGGAACTTTATACCTTGTAACAAACGGGATGATAGCCATCGTTTCACCGGTTGTTGAAGGACCTATGATAGCTACTACATTATCTTGGCTGATGAGCCTCTTTGCAAAAGTAACAGCCTTTTTAGGATTGGCTCCTGTATCGTAAGCTATAAGTTTTATCTTATCGCCGTTTACTCCACCTGATTCATTTATCTTTTTTACATAAAGTTTCAAAGTTTTAAGCTCAGGGTCACCTATAAAACTAGCCGGCCC
>Ga0256840_1002640_pt1 | contig 15523 bp, 15 predicted proteins | sample 355202metaG_FD_185969 | JGI IMG/M metagenome (GOLD analysis project Ga0256840, IMG submission 185969) | Hydrothermal vent microbial communities from Mid Atlantic Ridge, Atlantic Ocean - 355-202 | ecosystem: Environmental > Aquatic > Marine > Hydrothermal vents | place: Atlantic Ocean: Mid... | reverse complement strand
TAACTATTTATTAACAGAACACAATGTACTGCTATTACGATATATCAGTATTAAATGCATATTTAAAGTATGTCTAAAATTAAAACTAAACATCTCTTTTGTAATCAACAGTATAAAGAATAAATGTCAAATTTTGTCAAATAATAAAAAGTTGGCTACTATTCTTATAGTTATAGATTTATTGATGATAAACTATAAAAAACATTTTATTGCAATATACTATGCAAAAAGGAAACATGTTATGAAAAAAATATTACTAAGCCTTACTTTACTTCTGGCAACACTTCAAGCCCAACTCCCCAACACCAAACAACTCATAGTAGTAAGTACTAAAAACTGGTCAACTCCCAATGGCACACTCCAACGCTATGAAAAAACAGACAAATGGCACAAAGTAGGTAAAGCCATAAACATCAAACTAGGACGAAACGGACTAGGGTGGGGTATAGGACTTCACAGTATACCCATTAACGCTAAGCACATCAAAAAAGAGGGAGATGGCAAAGCCCCTGCGGGTATCTTCTCGCTTAAACAGGCCTTTGGGTATTTTCCATTTAAGGTGGACTACCCTTATGAGGTGTATAAAAGTACAGACCATTGTGTAGACGATGTAAACTCAAAACTGTATAACAAGATAGTAGACTCTAGTAAAGTAAAGGTAGATTATAAAAGCTTTGAGCATATGCGTTTTGCTAAAGACTACTATAAGTACGGCATAGTAGTAAACCATAACCACATAGATGAAACTGGAGCTATCAAGGGTGCGGGGTCATGTATATTTATACACATTAAGTCTGTGCCTACGGCAGGCTGTACGGTGATGCGAGAAGATGAGATGAAAGGGCTTATACAATGGCTAGATGCCAGTAAAAACCCTTTTCTCGTACAAGGTACGGTTGAGGTGGTAAATAAGTTACTAAAAGAACTACCTTAGTATATTCTGTAGTTTACATAAAAGATGATTTTGGTCTTTTTGTTAGGTAAGGGGTAGTTTTTGTAGGCTATACGTATGACTTTTAAAGTATTTTCATCTAAAGCAGCATAGCCTATGGGTCTTTTGAGTCTAAGATTTGATATGTCACCATTGGGATGTAAGTAGAAAGAGACGACATTGGTTCCTTGTTGTTTAGTACGTGCTGCTACATCTGGGTAGCCATTACGGGTGAGGGTGCGTTGGGTGATTTTGTGTATGGTGCTAAGGTTACGACGTATAAACTTTTTTTGTGTAGGTGAAAAAGTATTAAACTCTTTTCCATAGAGCTGTTTGATCATCCTTGCACCATAACTCGCAGAAGAAGATGGTTTAGGTTTAGTATACAAAGAAGTACCAGAACCCATAAGCATATTGGCAAGAGGGTCTTTAGAACGTTTCTGTTTTGTTTTTTTAACGATACGTTTTTTTGTTTGACGCTTCTTGGTTTGTTTTTGCTTTTTTACTATTTTCTTTATTTTCTTTGCTTTTTTAGGTGCTGCCTTTTTCACTATTTTTGTCGCATTGTTCTCTTCCTCACTCTTTTTTGCGAACATTTTTTTACTTGTGTCTGGTTGCTTTTGTTTTGCACTCTCTTTTTGCACTTGAGGCTTTATCTGTTTTTGTATGGGTGTAGGCGGTATTTGGGGTTTAGGACTTGGAGGAGGTGAGGTTATTTGTTGTAGATTGAGGCTTATTTTCTGTTCTTTTCTTGGCGGAGTAGTGATGATGACCTGTTTAAAGCTGATATAAAAAAGAAGAACTATAATCAAATGTAACAGTAGTGAAAGTAGTAAAGCTTTAATCGTTCTGATACTCTTCTCCTCTTAGTCGCTTTAGTGTATAATCCATTTATTATTCAATCAAATTATACTTAACGAGGATTAACACTATGGCATATGACAAAAGTATAGAGGCATTTAATGCAGCATACGCAGTGATACCAGGAGGGGTAGACTCTCCTGTACGTGCATTTAGCGGTGTAGAGGGTACACCTCCTTTTATAGAACGAGGTGAGGGTGCGTATCTTTTTGACATTGATGGTAACAAGTACATCGACTTTGTACAGAGCTGGGGACCGCTTATCTTTGGTCATTGTGACGCTGACATAGAAGCTTCGGTCATAGAGGCAGTTAAACGTGGACTTAGTTTTGGTGCACCCACGACAGTTGAGACAGAGTTGGCATCTGAAATAGTCACACTATTTGAGAGTATCGACAAAGTACGTTTTGTAAGCTCTGGTACAGAAGCTGTGATGTCTGCCATACGACTAGCCCGTGGGGTAACTGGACGTGAGAATATACTTAAATTTACAGGATGTTACCATGGACACTCAGATTCACTGCTCGTTCAGGCAGGCTCTGGTTTGGCAACCTTTGGCACACCCTCTAGCCCAGGTGTACCAGCTGATCTTACCAAGCATACACTGCTTGCAACATATAACGACATGGCATCCGTTGAAAAGTGTTTTGAAGACGCCAAGGGTGACATAGCTTGTGTCATCATAGAACCTATTGCTGGTAATATGGGTCTAGTCCCTGCAGATGAGAGCTTTTTAGAAGGGTTAAGAGCCTTATGTGACATACATGGTGCATTGCTTATTTTTGATGAGGTCATGTCTGGATTTAGAGCATCTCTTAAAGGTGCACAAGGCATTTCCGCCGTCAAACCAGATATGGTAACCCTTGGTAAGGTCATCGGTGCTGGTATGCCTGTGGGTGCTTTTGGTGCGAGTGCGGACATCATGTCTCATCTTTCACCTGAAGGTCCCGTCTATCAAGCAGGAACACTTAGCGGTAACCCTGTAGCCATGGCAGCAGGGCTTACAAGTCTTAGAAAACTTAAAGCAAACCCTTCTGTGTATGTAGAGTTTGCAAACAAATCTAAAAAGCTTGTAGAGGGGTTTCAAAAAGCAGCTAAAGCAGTAGATGTGCCGATGGTCACAGAAGTACGAGGCTCCATGTTTGGTTTCTTCTTCTCAGACAAGCCTGTAAAAAACTTTGCAGATGCTTGTGACAACGACACAAAAATGTTTGCAAAATTTCATAAAGGCATGTTAGATAGAGGTATCTACCTTGCGTGTTCATCCTATGAAACTGGATTTATTTGTACAGCAATGACAGATGATATGATAGACGTGGCAATAAAAGCTGCGTATGAAACCATGGCTGAGATAACAAACTAATGGCTAACGAAGAACCAAAATTTAAAAAATTAGTCAATGCCGCTGATGGGCTTAGCCTTGGTATCTCTATGGTGGTAGCAGTACTTATAGGTGTAGCTATAGGTTTAGGGTTACAAAAGCTTACAGATGCCACATGGACACTATGGATAGGTGTTTTAATAGGCATAGGTGCAGCGGTTTCAAATGTATATAAAGCCTATGCAAAACAGAAAGCATCACTAGATGAGTTAGCCAAAGATCCACGCTATACCTACAAAGAAAATCAAGCACAACAAAAAAAATATGACATGGAAGACGATGACCAAGACAAGTATTAAGTTATTAAAGGTACTAGCAATAGTCAACATCATAGTTGTGGTACTCATACTATTGTTTTTTAATCTTAGGTGGTTGTACTCTTTTGAAATAGGTTTTCTCTCTTCATCTTTAGTAATGGGGGCCTCCTTACTTGCCTATAGACGTATGGTAGACACAAGAGTAGAACATAATATTATTACGCTTGATGACTCTAAAGATGTCATAGACAAACTTGAAGACCCTTATAACCTTTACAGCGAAGAGGTCATAGAAGAAGAAAAACCTCTTGTAGAAGTAGTAAAAGATGAACGTAAAAAATTAAAAGAAAATAGACGTTCTTTATATGAGACACTTAAAGACACCAAAGCAGCACTTTCTGTATACCGTTTAGGTGCCTATGCTGTGCTTATATTGGGTTTTTTATATTTAAACAGACATGGCTTGCTTCATATTCCCTCTTATATTTTGGCATTAGGCATACCACCTATTGTCATAGTCATTTTACTTTTAAGAGAAAAAGAAACACAAACAGAAGATACGATACAATAAAGTCCAATTCTCCTTTAGGACTTTACTATGACAAAAACCTTACTTTTTTCCTTGTGTGTTCTTAGTCTAACAGCATGTGCAAAAGAAACAACAGAACCCATACAATTTGATACTAAACCTCTCGTATGTAACACGAAACCTATAGCCCCACCCATTAAAATCATCGACAAACCTATAGACTTTGGGGCTGAACGTGTGGCGATGACAAAGTCCTACATAAAACAGCACTACGGTATGATAGTAAATAATATTAAAATTATCCCTAAGATCATTTTGCTTCATTGGACAGCAGAGATGAGCTTCGACAAATCATTTAAGCGTTTACAGCCACAAAAGCTACTTACAGACAGAAAAGACATTGCCAAAGCTTCACTGCTTAATGTCTCTTCTCAGTTTTTAGTAGCTCGCGATGGGACTATCTACAGACTTATGCCAGAGACTTGGATGGCACGTCATGTCATAGGGTTAAACTACTCTAGTATAGGGGTGGAAAATGTAGGAGGAGAGGGCAACAAAAAAGACGACCTTACACCTGCACAAGTCAAAGCAAACATCGCTTTAGTTAAGTACTTAAAAGGAAAATACCCAAGTATAGAGTACCTTGTAGGACACCATGAATACAGACAGATGGAAAAGACATCTTTATGGCTTGAACTTGACAAAGGCTACAGAACAGTCAAGTCTGACCCAGGGGATGCTTTTATGCGTAAAGTGCATAATAAGACAAGCTATTTAGGGCTGAAACGTGCTCCCTAATTCTTTTGAATTGATATTACCACTCTTCTAATGTTGTCAAGTCTACATCACACGCTTCCTTTATGGTTTTGTACTCAGGAAAGTTAGATAATAATTTATATCTTTTACTTTTATACCATCTGGCAGTCTTCATAGATCTAAAAGTTAGACCAGATATTTTTTTTGTATTCATAGAACCATACTTATTCATAAAATGTAGTCTTGTATGATCTCCTGTAAATCCATGGTTTTTAACACTATATTGACTAGAGTGTTTCTTCATATTATGTTGAATAAAGTGTTCTTCACACTGAATTGCTCTAGATCTTTCATAGGCATTTTTCTTTGTTTGGTTTCGTATAAAAGAAAAATCTGCCTTTGCATACTGGAGTTTAATTGCCGTCCAGCTTTTAGGATAGCTATTTTTTGCTAGTTTACTATTACTGATAATGATAAACCTTTCTACATCATCTCGTATACCATTATGATTACTGTCTATACCTAAAAGGGTTTTACTATTTTCTACCTTATTTGGTTCAGGTGGTAAGGTGTAGCCATTGATGAGCATACCTGCTGGGTATTTTTGCATATCATCTGTGTCTACACTTGTGGTTTTGAATATATATTCACCACCACATGCTAGTAGGTATATAGGCAAAACCAATAAGATTAGTAATTGTTTCATCGTAATTTTCCTTAAAATAAATATTATATGAGAATATAATATAGAAATGTCAATTTTTGTCAAATTAAGAAATAAATATTCATGATTAACTTCACATTCTTCTGCGTTGGTTATAATTACGCTATATAGTTTATTAGGAGTGACAATGAACTCAGCGTTCACCGTCTTAGATTGGGCAATATTCGGTACATATTTTTTAGTATTAACCCTTACTAGCGTCATCTTGTCGCAAACCAAAATCAAATCTACACGTGACTATTTTGTAGGTGGAAACTCTGTGCCTATGTTTGCAGTAGCCATTTCTGTGCTTGCTACATCCCAGTCTGCGGCTACGTTTTTGGGTGGGCCAGAGTACTCTTATGGGAAAGACTTGACCTTTTTGGGCTTTTATTTCTCGGCATTCTTGGCTGTGGTATTTGTGGCGAAGGTGCTGATACCTAGGTTTTATGCCATTAACGCTGTGACGGTGTATGAGCTACTGGAGCATCGTTACGGTGAAAAAGCCAAGAAACAAGCAGGGGTGATGTTCCTCATCGGTCGATTGTTTGCTTCGGGAGCTAGGCTCTACATAGGTGCATTGGCTATTTCGATGATACTCTTTTTAGACATAAGTCCTAGCCATGTAGCTATATCTATAGCTATCTTGATGTTTGGGGCTTTAGCCTATGCCTACTTTGGTGGAGTGAAGTCGGTGATATTTTCTGACATCATCCAAGCAGTTACGTACATAGGGGCAGGGGTGGCTGTGCTTGTCTATCTCTATGTGAGTATAGATGCAGACTTTATGACCGTAGTTAGCACACTAGAGGCAGATAATAAACTTCAGCTCTTAGACTTCTCTATGTCTGGGGGCTTTAGTGTATGGGCATTGCTAGGTGGGTGGCTACTGCTGAACATCGCAGCCTATGGGCTAGACCAAGACATGACGCAACGTGCTTTAACTTGTAAAGATAGTAAGTCAGCCCAAAAAGCACTCATGATGAGTATCTACATCACCATACCAGTAGCTATACTCTTTTTGTTGATAGGCTTACTGCTCTACCTCTTTTATCAACATCCAGAACTGTCAGGTCTTAGCACAGAAGTGGTGCAGAAATTTGAGGGAGAGAAGATAACCATATTCATGTACTACATCCTACACGAAATGCCAGAGGGTATGCGTGGGCTTGTGACTGTGGGTGCAGTAGCAGCTGCATTGTCATCTTCCAATTCTGTACTAGGTGCTATGTCTTCTGTAGCCATACAAGACCTCTATAGACCTTGGAGAGAAAAGCAGGGTATCAGCGATGAAATGCACTTTGTCAAAGCAGGGCGTCATGCTGTACTCTTTTTTGCCGTAGCACTCTCCTCCATGGCGATGTTAAGCTACTATTGGCAACGCTATACAGAGCTTCCACTGTTGAGCTTTGCACTGGGTGTGATGGCGTTTGCCTATACGGGATTACTAGGTGTCTTTGGAGCGGCTATATTTACCAAACGTGGGAGTGCTAGTACGGTACCTCTTGCACTGCTTGGTGGGTTTATGACAGTATTACTTTTACAACCGTATGTGCTTGGAAATGTTCTAGACTTTAAACTTGGGTTTGCTTGGCAGATATTGGGTGGTACTGTGGTAGCATTTGGGGTGATGATGATGGGGGAAGATTTGCATTCTAAATAAATATCTGATATAATATCTATATAGATATACAAAAGGATATATAATGTCAGTAGTAAAAAAACTAATCTCATTTGACTCAGTCGTTGCAGAAGAGCTTGAAACTCTTTCTAAAACACTGGACATTACACAAAAAGAGCTTATAGAACGTGCATTAGACTTTTATTTTGACCATACGGATGGCATCACAGCACAAAAGATATCGGATGATGTTGTAGCAGGAAAAGAAAAGGTACATAACGCAGATGATGTTTTTGCTGAACTTGGTCTTGAATAAGTGTATGTCTTAAAGTTAACAGATGAGGCTGTGGGTAATTTAAAAAAGTTCAACCATGCAGAACAGCAACTCATAGCTAAAAAATTACGCTATTTAGAAGAAAATTTTGAGCTTCTTAAAGGGACAAAAAAAGTGACTGAGCTTAAAGGTACAGACTATAAACATTATAGATTTGTGATTGCAAGAAGAATCAGAGCTATATTTGAAATAAAAAACGATAAACTTATTTTATTGATTTTAAAAATTGGAAAGCGTAAAAATATTTATGATTAAAGAAAAATACATAGGCATCATGTCTGGCACTTCACTTGATGGTGTTGATGTCGTGCTTTGTGAAATAGATGATGCATCTTGCATACTCCTAGAAAGCATAGAGTTTCCATTTCCTTCAGAACTTAAGTCTGAGCTACTAAGTATGATAGCAGGGCAATGCACCTTAGAAGAAGTAGGACGGGCTGACCATAGCTTGGGACTACTTTTTACTGAAGCTGTGGCTTCACTACTTGTGTCACACAGCATAGATGCCGCTACTGTTAGAGCCATAGGCTTGCATGGTCAAACTTTGTGGCATGCACCTCATGGCTCACACCCTTTTACCATGCAGTTAGGTGACCCTAATATCTTAACGGCTAAAACAGGCATATCTGTAGTTACAGATTTCAGGCGTAAAGATGTGGCTCAAGGTGGACAGGGTGCTCCTTTTGCTCCAGCTTTTCATGAATTTATATTTTGTAATATCAATGCCTCTATTTCTGTGGTAAACATTGGTGGCATGGCAAATATCACCATACTGGGCGATACGCTTATAGGGTACGATACGGGCTGTGGTAATGTACTCATGGATATGTGGATAAGCAAACATAAAAACCTACCGTATGACAAAGATGGAGAGTGGGCTAGGTCAGCAGAAGTGGATTATGCTTTACTTGATGTGATGATGTCAGATGCGTATTTTTCTTTAGCTCACCCAAAGAGTACAGGACGTGAGAAGTTTAATGAAGGGTGGGTGGATGATTGTATTGCAAATGTTAGGGCAAAAAATGATAGTCATATACCCCGACCTACGGATGTACAAAGAACATTACTTGAACTCACGGCATTAAGCATAAGCAATGAAGTACTTAAGTTTAACACCGATGTAGTGTTACTTTGTGGTGGTGGGGCAAAAAACAGTTTTTTAGTAGAACGCATAAAAGCACTTATGCCCAACGTTGAAGTAGCCATAGCACAAAATGCAGACCAGATAGAAGCCATGACCTTTGCATGGCTTGCCTACAAACGCATACACAAAGAAAAAGTAAATTTAAAAGATGTTACGGGTGCTAGTGACAATACCATTTTAGGAGGCGTATATGCATGATGAGTTAAAGGGGTGGCTAGAGTGGCTAGGCATTGATGAACCAGAGCTTGAGGCTTTATGCGGTGATGCAAGTAGTAGACGTTACTACCGTCTAAAAGAGCCACAAAACATCGTAATGGATGCTTCAGATGCTAAAGAGGTGGTACCTAGATTTATAGGTGTGGCGATGTTGTTACAGCAATTTAAGGTGAGACTCCCTCAGATAAAGGCATTTGAACAGCATAAAGGTTTTATGCTACTTGAAGATGTGGGGAGCATACATCTATTTGACAAAGTAAAAACAGTGGGTGTCGGTGATTACTATGAAAAAGCCATTAAAGAACTTGTTAAGATACAGCAGACTCCCTCACAAGGGCTAGAACCTTATGATGCGATGTTCTTACTAGAGGAGATGAACCTTATGCCCCAGTGGTACCTCAAGGATCATTTAGGTAGAACAGTTGAATGTGTTGAAGGTCGTACACTTTTAGGGGCTTTTGCACTCATCTCAAAAGAGGTGCTATCTCAACCCCAAGAGATATTTGTACACCGTGACTACCACTCACGAAACCTTATGATAGACGATAAAGATGACATCGTAGTCATAGACTTTCAAGACGCCAAGTCAGGGGCATTGACTTATGACTTAGTCTCACTGCTTCGTGATGCCTATGTAGAGCTAGATGCCAAAGAAGTGCAAAGACTTGTTTTGCTCTTTAAAGAGCTAAAAGGTTTAGAGGTTGATGACGAGATGTTTATGCGTTGGTTTGATTTTACTGGTTTGCAACGACATATCAAGATACTTGGGATTTTTGCTCGTCTTAGCATACGTGATGGAAAGGATGGGTATTTGGATGATATTCCTTTGACCTTGAAGCATGTTTTGGATGTGGCTTCTAAGTATCCTGAGTTGGATGGGTTGGTTTCTATATTGAAATCTGCGTAGGGTGTTGTCCCATGACAACACCTTTTATATTTAATTGATTTTCATTTATTTGAATTTCCTTTTAGTTTGATTGTGGCGTTGTTATTCTCCTTACTTTTCTAGAAAAGTAAGTAAAATTAGCTGAAGGCGGTTTGCGAAGCAAAAATTTCTTCAGTAAAAGTCGTCGTGGCTCTCGAATCGCTATCGCTTTCAATGGCGTTCGCTACGACAAAGACACGCTAGCGTGATTAATGGATGTGCTTCGCACGGATTGTTTATTATTTAGAAGGATATGATGTGAAATGTATGATACTCGCCGCAGGGCTTGGCTCTCGTATGAGACCACTGACAGATGTGACACCTAAGCCACTGCTTAAAGTAGGGGGTATACCTCTCATTGTATGGCACTTGGAGAAACTTGCCCATCAAGGCATTACTGACATCGTCATAAACATCGCACATTTGGGCTACAAAATACCAGAGGATTTGGGTGATGGGTCTGACTGGGGTGTGAACATAGTGTATAGTGATGAGCAGGAAGAGGGTGGGCTTGAAAGTGCTGGAGGTATAGTAAAGGCTTTGCCTTTACTTACTAATAGTAATAAATATGACGATACCTTTTTAGTCGTAAACGGTGATGTCTTTACAGACTACGACTTCCAAGACAACAGACACTTAGCAGACGGCATGTTAGCCCATCTTGTTCTTGTACCTAACCCAGAGCATAACCCTGAGGGCGATTTTGCTTTAGATGGCAACCTAGTGGTAGATAATAAGCAATACACCTTTAGTGGAATTGGTTATTATTCTCCCAAACTCTTTGAGGGTGTACCCTATGGTAAATCTGCCTTAGCCCCTTTGCTTCGAGAAGCGATGAAAGAGGGGAAAGTGACGGGTGAACTGTATGAGGGAGAGTGGTTAGATATTGGGACACCTGAGAGGTTAGAAGAGTTAAATTATAGATTAATTAATAATAATTAGTTAATATATATTATGCTTATTAAATATACAATTTATTTAAGTGTTTTACTGCTTTTTACTTTGAGTTTTTTCTTTTAAACAACACAAACACTTAACTTATATAATAATTTTATAGTTTCTCACATTTATATGTATAATCTGAACCAGCATTAGATTTTGATAATTTGTTTTTTGCATTGATACACTTATCCATAGTTAAATAAGTACTTCCATAGGATGATGGAGAACCATATTTATAAATCCTTATTCGTGTTTTTGCTTGGTTCTTTTTAAATGCAGTTTTATATAGTTGTTCGCATGGAATTCCATCATGATTTCTATCTAGAGATTTCTATCCAGGCTTTTTTGCATCTAAATAATTTTTTGCATCTTGATAATTATTGAATTGTGAACATGTAACTCTAGCAGTTATAGGGGGGGTAGCATTAATCCTAGTAGTATAAATAGAGAAGTTTTTTTCATTAATAATCCTTGTAATATTTTTAGAATTATATTCCGAAAAAGTCAAATATCTTCTAAATACCTAGCCACCCCATCCTCATCATTAGAATGCTTCAACACCACATCTGCTACAGCCTTCACTTCATCTAAAGCATTAGAAACAGCCACAGAAGTACCTGCAAGTTTAAACATACCTATGTCGTTAACTGAATCACCAAAAACGGTGACGTCACTTGGGTCACGCTCTAAGTATTCCATAACTTTTTTGAGAGCATGGGCTTTGTCTCCTTCTGGGTGTAGTAGTGTGAGGAAGTGTCCTCCCCCGTATTTTTCTGGGGAGAGTTTGGCTTCTATGGTGTTTCCAAATGTTTTCACCAATGCTTCATAGAGAGGTCTTAGTTGCTCTTCGTAACCGAAGTAGACTATCTTTAGGTTTTTCTCCATTGTCCTGTTGCTCGGGTTAAACTGCATACGTGGGTCATCTTTGTAGCCTTTGAGAACTTCTTTTTGGTAGTCGTTGAGTTTTCGAGGGTAAAGAAATGCTTCATGAAGTTCATTTTCATTTACGCCTATGATAAACGGGTCTATACCATGTTTAGAGCCTATGTCTACTATGGCATCACCTATGGCTTTGTTTAATATTTTCATATCTATTATTTTTTCTTCAGCTGTGATGATAACTGTGCCATCAAGTAGTATGAGAGGTGCATTGATATGGAGTTTTTTGAGTAAATCTTGTGCTTTTGTAAAGCTTCTAGCCGTGGCTACTCCCATAAGGTTATCTTGTGATTTACTGTTCCATATATCAGTAGAGTTATCACTAATACTCAAATCTGAACGTAAAAACGTATGGTCTAAATCAGTGATATAGATTTTATTCATATTATTTAGTATGTATTTATTTTTCGGTACTTTGTGGTTGATGTTTACTTACATCAAAACGACTTGTTAGTGACATAAAAAACTCTTTAAGTGCATATGCCATAGCACCAAATACAGCTTTTGTTTCATGGTCTATCGCAGGTGTTTGAGCAATTTTAAGAAGTTCTTCTAACTCTTCTAAAGTGAAATCTTTAGAGGCATAAAGAGTCTCATTTCTAGAAGATTCTATCATCATTTTTAAGTAGTCTTTTTGTATAAGGTCTAACATTTCATCATTCATACTATTACCACCAATGCCATTTTTCATAAGTGGTTTCATAAGTTCATCAAAGAGTATCATCATGGCTTCTTTAGAGTATAGTTCTTTAGATATTTTTTCTACAAGATCTATACGTGCATTTGCTTCAGGTGTGGTTTTGAGTGTATTTGCATAAGAGAGTGTCTCATTGTCTTCATGCTCTTGTGCTTCACTCGTCGCAGAGACAAACTGAAGTAAAACGACATTCTTGTAGTTCTCTAAGACTTCTGTCATCTCATCTTCACTTAAATTCTTCTCTATGTATTCTTTAAATCGAAGTGAAAGCATCTGCATATCATAAGTGTTGTCTTGTGTTTCATTTGTTTCACTGCGTTTAAAAGCATTTTGCATAGCAGAAAACTGTGATTCTAGAGCTATGAGTTCTTCTTCAGCACGTGAGACTAGAAGATACTGTTCTACCTGTTCAGGTGTTGCAGCATAAGTAAGGTGTGGAATACCAAGGTATGTAAATAAGCTTAGTGTGAATAGTGTTTTTTTAAGATTTGGCATTTAAAGCCTCCCTGTAATAAATTGTTGATTCTTATGATACGAGATTATATCGAAAAAGGTTAACTAGTTTTTTAAGGCAGAAGTTAGCTTCTGCTGCCTTGTCCACCATTACGGCTGTCACGTCCGCCACTTGAACGTCCATTTCTTCCATGTTTGTTACGTCCACCACCAGAACGGTTTCCACGGTATCCACCACCGCCTCCACCACGTCTACGGTTACGGCCACCTCCGCCACCACCACGTTGTGTCATAGCTCTTTCCATAAGAAGTGCTATCTCTTCAAGACCAAGACCGATGTTGTCTTTACCTTTAACCGAGTTTTCACTTTGTATCATAGAAGCCAACAAGTGAGCGATAGTCACGATGTCTAGGTCATGCTGCAGTGTTTTTACAAGCTCTATGGCTTTGTCTGTTACTTTCGTTTGGGCTATTTTAGCTATGAGTTCATCTGAACGGTTGTTTTGAACTTCCATACGAGTTGGGATGACTTGAGAAGCCATTTTCGTCCCTACATCTTTTTCTATCTTTTTGATAGTTCTAAGTTCATTTGGACTTACCAAAGTAATAGCCTCACCTGTTTTACCCGCACGACCTGTACGACCGATACGGTGAACATAAGACTCAGAGTCAAAAGGGATGTGGTAGTTAAAGACATGCGTTACATCATTTACATCTAGACCACGAGCAGCAACATCAGTAGCGATGAAGATATCTATGCCACCTTGTTTAAAGGCACGTATAGTTACTTCTCTTTGTTTCTGCTCCATGTCACCATGAAGACCACTTACTTTAAAGCCTTGAGCAGTCATGTGAGCGACAAGTCTGTCTACTTCTTTTTTCATACGACAGAAGATGATACACTTCTCTGGGTTTTTATAGTCGATGAGTCTTACGAGTGCATCATCTCTTTCTCTCTCTTGTACCACATAGTAAAGTTGCGTAATTTTAGTATTGGTTTTTTCAGATTTTGTGATAGAAACTGTTTTAGGATTCTTTAAAATCTGCTCTGCAAGTTTACGGATGGCATTTGGCATAGTCGCTGAAAAAAGAAGCGTTTGACGCTCTTTTGGTAGGTAGGTAAAGATGTTTTTGATTTCATCTAAGAAACCCATATCTAGCATCTCATCTGCTTCATCTAAAATGACAAAGCTTGGCTTTATTTTGATTTTACCTGACATAAGAAGGTCTTGTAAACGACCAGGAGTTGCTACGACAATAGAAGCTTGGTTTATGCGGTCTATTTGTTTTTTATACGGTGTACCACCATAGACAGTAGCCGTTTTAAGACCTGAGAGTTTACCAAAACGGAAAAGTTCATCAGAAACCTGCATAGCAAGTTCACGAGTAGGAACGATGACAAGTCCTTCTACACTCCCGTCAGCTTTCATCATAGACATGGTTGGTAGACCAAAAGCAGCCGTTTTACCTGTACCTGTTTGTGCTTGTGCCACCATGTCATGACCTTCTAACACGAGTGGAATTGCATCTCTTTGAATAGGTGATGGTTCTGTAAATCCTGCCTCTGTAATGGCAGCGAGTATTGTATCTTTTAAATTAAAATCTGAAAATTTCATAATTGTATATCTTTGTGTTAAATTTTTCGGTGTTGTATTATCTTGCGTATATCTAATAGTGTAAGATATGGTATCAAGAGGTTTAAACCCTCTTTTATGCAAATTGATACCAAACTTTTTAACCTATGTTTAGGTTATTTCGCATTGAAGCGTAGAAGGAGATATTGCTATCTCGATAAGGAGTTTAGTACTCTCTTGCAGAAAAGTTCCGAATTATAGCGAAAATCGAAGTAAAAAGATAGGGCTGGTTATCTTTTTTATTACTTTTTATAAATTAAGGTCTATAAACCCTAACATTTTTAGCATCTTGGGCATCTCTTAGGTACTGAGCATGCAACTGCGACATGATACCTTTTTCACAGTAGAGTAGGTACTCTTTGTCTTGTGGTAGTTTTTTAAATTCAGTTTTGAGCTTATGAAAAGGTATTTTGATGCTTTTACAGCTAGTCTCTATACAGTCATCTTCTGCGCGTATATCTATGACTACCATCTCATTACTCAGTGCTTGTACGACTTCTATGGCAGTGTTAGTGGTCACATCATCAAGTATGTCATCTATGTTGATAGTAACAGCATCTTCAACGGCTTTGTCTAGTACTGTATAGTCAAAGCGTTTCGCTTCACGTTCCATGCGTTTGTATGAGCCATGTGTGATGGGGTTTTTAGAGATGACACCACAGTACTCAGGCATGTTTTCCGCAAAATATTTAGTACCTATAGCTTTTGCCATGTCCATAATCTCAGGCTTGTTCATCGTAGCTAGTGGACGTAAGACAAGCATGGAAGTGGCTTGGTCTATAAGGGCCAGATTACGAAGTGTTTGGCTACTTACCTGTGCCACTGACTCACCAGTGACTAGAGCGTCTATGTCCATCTCGTTGGCTACTTTTTCAGCCGCTAGGAGCATGAGTCGTTTGAGGGTAACTCCCATGTAGGTCTCATGCGTAGAAGCAAATATTTCTGTGAGTACATCATCAAAAGGTACCGATATGAACTTTACTTTATGAGAAGATCCAAACTTAGACCAGAGGTAAAGTGCTACTTGTTTTACCCCTATCTCATGTGCCACACCACCAAGGTTAAAGAAGATAAAGTGTGTTTTTATACCACGCTTCATAGTAAGATACGAAGCGATGGTAGAGTCAAATCCTCCAGACATCAGTGAGAGTATATCCCCTTGTGTACCTAGAGGAAATCCTGCTAAACCTACATGTTTAT
>Ga0256840_1002638_pt1 | contig 15542 bp, 11 predicted proteins | sample 355202metaG_FD_185969 | JGI IMG/M metagenome (GOLD analysis project Ga0256840, IMG submission 185969) | Hydrothermal vent microbial communities from Mid Atlantic Ridge, Atlantic Ocean - 355-202 | ecosystem: Environmental > Aquatic > Marine > Hydrothermal vents | place: Atlantic Ocean: Mid... | reverse complement strand
ATTTTCATCTAAGAACTGCTCTGCTTTACTTACCGCATCTATCATCTTAGAGTAGGATTTTTTTGCATCGTCATCAAAGGTAAAAATCCCATGATTATGTAAAATAATGCCATCTATCTCGTCCCAATCAAGATTTTTTGTCAATTCATACACTTTATGTGCCAACTCAAAACCTGGCATCACATAATCAACAATCAAAAAATTTGGAAAAAGTTTAACAATATGCTCATCACCATCAACGGAGTTGGAGATAGTTACAATAGAGTCTGCATGTGTATGATTTACAAACTTCATAGGAATAATGGCGTGAAGAAGAGCTTCAATGGATGGTTTTACGGTATTTGCATCTACCATGACATCATAAATTCCTTGCACCATTTCAAGATCACTCATCTGCTTGGTTTTTAACATTTCCAAAAGAGAATCTCTATACAACGCAACAAAACTATCTATTTTTGCTACAGCAAGATCACATCCATCTTTGGTTATATATAAAATATCTTCACTCTTTAGAGAAACATTGCCCCCTCCATCTAAAACTAATTCATCATTTTCACCTAAAAGATTAGATGTATAAACTCCTAAATGCAAATCATTTTCACAAACTTCTGCCTTCTTATCTATCCACAGATTATCCATTCTATCTATCCCCTTTTTTATTACCCCAAATAAAATTTTAAAGCTAGATTATATCAAAAAATTAATATAATATTCTATGGATTTATTATTAGAGATAGAAAATATAATAGAAAAAAGAGGTTCAGATTTTGAACTCTCAAAACTTTTTAAGCAGTACATAAAAGAGTACAAAGAGTCGCTTCCTGAGCTTTTTAAAAAAAACCAAGGCAAAGATTTTTTAGTTAAACATACAAGAAAACTAGACTCTATTATATCGCTGATGTACAAAACAGTGTTGCGTCGCGTTTTTGGAAATTATCTGCCAATGCGTAGCTCTATTCCCATTGCCATTGTAGCACTTGGAAGTTATGGTCGAGAACAGCTCTGTGTGCATAGCGATATTGATCTGCTCATTGTTTATGAAGAGATTGAGGGCTACAACACACAACTCATCATTGAAAAGCTCTTCTATTTGGCACTTGATGCCGGAATGAAACTAGGGCACCGTGTTCACGAAGTCAACGACCTCTTTAAAGCAGCCAATGAGGATATTACCATCCGCACAGCACTTATGGAGTCTCGTTTGATTACAGGTTCTCCTTTTACATGGCATGCAACAACAAAAGAACTCAATAAAATTCGCACCTTCAAACAAAAAGAGTTCATTCTGGCAAAGATTGAAGAGTCACAGGCAAGACGTAAAAAGTATCCTATCTCTATGCAACCTAACATCAAAGAGGGTGTTGGTGGATTGCGTGACACACAGCTTATCTTTTGGATTGCACGCACTATTTACAATGTAGAGAGCACGAAAGAGTTAAGCGGTGATCTTTTTTCAGATGAGGAGTATAGAGAGTTTCGCATTGCTTTAGAGCTTCTCTACCGTGTACGCAGTGCTTTGCATCTTATTACCGGTAAACAAGAAGATAAGCTACTTTTAGAACATATTCCCCAAGTAAGTGAGATGTTAGGCTATAAACAACAACAAAAGCTTGCTTCACGAGTGCTTCAAGCTGGTTGGCGTATTAACAATTTCACGCAGATTTTTGTTAAAAAGATGGTGCGTCCTTTTATTGTTGATAGCACCTATATTTCAAAATTTAGACACGCAAGAGTTCAAAAAGGTATCTATCTTTTAGAGAATAGACTCTTTGCCTCTTATAACTTAAAACCACTACCCATAGATGCACTCCTCGATATTCTCATCAAAATAGAAGACAAAGATTACCGATTTGATGCAGGTTTTTTAAACCAGTTTACCTATACAAAAATCACACACCCTCTCACGCAAGCGACATATGCTCGTATCAAAGAGCTCTTTAACAAAGAACATATTGCCTCCTTTTTAAAACTCTTTTATGATGCCGGTATCTTAGCGGAGCTTTTTCCAAACTTTAGAAAAGTTATGCATCTGCCACAGTTTGACGGCTACCACCATTACCCTGTAGATATTCACTCTATCAAATGTGTTGTCGCTTTAGAAAATATTGCAGAGCCTTTTATACAAGAGATTTATAACGATTTAAATCCTAAAGAGAAGCTTCTTTTAAAAACAGTTGTCTTTTTTCATGACAGTGGAAAAGGTAGAAAACAAGACCATAGTGAAGTAGGTGCAAAACTTGTCTTGCAGTTTGCAAAACAGATTGGACTTGATGCCATAACTTGTGAGCGGGCAGTTACACTTGTTAAGCACCATATTTTAATGAGCAATGTCGCTTTTAAAGAAAATATCTATAATGAAAAAACACTCTATAAATTTATGTCTAAAGTTGGTGATACCAAAAACCTCAAACTCCTCTACATACTCACCTATGCAGATATTAACGGTGTAGGGGGTGATACCTACAACTCCTTTAATGCAAAACTACTCAAAGACCTCTATCTGAGTGCTTTAGAGATTGCGGAGAATAAAGAGCGCATAACCGATGCAAAAAAACGCCTCATAATAGAAAAACGCGTTAAAAATCTTGAATCATTCAAAGCCCTGCCTCGTCTGCAACAAAAGAAGATACTCTCTGTCGAGTCCAATCTCTTTTTCTTTAAACACTCACCTGCAGACATTGTGGAAATTGCAAAAGAAGCAAGAGCAACTCAAGAGTATGACTTTATTATTAAAAACAGAGAATCTCTTACCATAGAGATTTTAAGAAGAGTACCTCTTAACATTGGCTACCTACTCTCCATGTTAGCCCATCTTAATGTTGCTTCTATGGAGATTTTTACCCTCTTTGATGATATAAAATATTTTAGAATCGACTTTATAAAAAATGTAACAGGCAATGAACTTATTGAAGTAGAAGAGATTATTGAACGCTCTTTTGATATGTCCCTAGAGGTAAAACTCAGAGATGTCACCATTAACATTCATGAGATTACGCTTGATTGTGATCACTCTAAAACTCACGCAGAACTGAGTGTCCATACCAAAAATCAAAAAGGTCTGCTCTCTTACATTATGCACTGTTTTGAAGAGTTACATATCAATATTGTCACAGCAAAGATTCACTCCACAAAATATAAGGCAAAAGATAGCTTTTTAATAGAAAAAATAGATGATATATGTGATAATGGGGAAATTATTGTTAAATTATTAAGTAAAGGAAAATAGATGTGCGGAATTGTTGGCTATATAGGTAACAAAAATACAAAAGAGATTTTATTGGATGGGTTGCGTGAGCTTGAGTACAGAGGTTATGATTCTGCCGGAATTGCAGTGTTAAGCGATAGTAATTTCTCAAGCTTTAAAGCCACTGGTAAACTTGTAAACTTAGAAGCAAAAACAGAAGATTTTATAACGGATAAATTTGCAGTCGGCATTGGTCATACACGCTGGGCAACACATGGAAAACCAACAGAGCTCAATGCCCATCCCCATCTAGGCGAGAGCTCTTATGTTGTCCATAATGGCATTATTGAAAACTATGCAGAGCTAAAAAAAGAGCTTGTAAGTGAGGGGGTAAACTTTTTAAGTCAAACAGATACAGAAGTCATTGTCCATCAGTTTGAAAAAAATCTCAAATCATCCAAGGATGCCTTTGAAGCATTTGCCAAGACCATTCATCAACTCGAAGGTGCTTATGCTATTTTATTGGTCACAAAGAGTGAAGACAAAAAGATTTTCTTTGCAAAAAATGGCTCTCCTATGCTCGTTGGTATCAACAGCGAAAATGAAAAATATTTTGCATCATCCGATACAGCTCTTATTGGACACTGCAGTGATGTGAACTATTTTGAAGATGGCGACTATGGGTATGTATCAGCAAAAGAGATTGTCATCTATGATAAAAATGACAAACAAAAAGAGCCACACTTTAAAAAACTCTCAACCAACAAACTCTCAGCGCAAAAAGATGGCTATCGCTTCTTTATGGAAAAAGAGATTTATGAGCAAAGTACTGTAATTGCTGATACTATTTTAGGGCGTGCCGGAGATGAAAAAGTCTCTTTTGAAGAGCTTGATTCTGAACTTTTCGATGGCATCAATGAGATTAAACTCTGTGCATGTGGGACATCCTATCACGCAGCGCTTTGTGCTTCGTACCTTTTTGAACGTCACGCAAAGATAAAAACATCTGTCGAAGTTGCTTCCGAGTTTCGTTATCGCGAGCCTATTATGACAAAAGATACACTCTTTGTGGTCATTAGCCAAAGTGGAGAGACAGCAGATACACTAGAAACACTCAAAATGGCAAAAAAAGCAGGTCTAAAATCTTTGGTCATCTGTAATGTAGACAACTCCTCTATGGTTCGCTTAGGCGATGCGACAATTCTCACGCGAGCAGGTGTTGAAAAAGGGGTAGCTTCCACCAAAGCATTTGCAACTCAGGTAACTATTTTTTGGATGCTTTCACTCTATTTAGCGCAGCTCAAATCAAGCCTCACGCAAGAGCAGATAGAAAAACAACTCTCTTTAATTCGTGCCATTCCAACAGCAGTACAAGTAGAAGACGCTATGCATGAACGCATAAAAAGACTCTCTAAATGCTACTTGCATGGGCATGGATTTTTCTTTATTGGTCGTGATATATTCTTCCCTCTTGCACTCGAAGGCGCACTCAAACTCAAAGAGATTAGCTACCTTCACGCAGAAGGATATCCTAGTGGAGAAATGAAACATGGTCCTATTGCCTTGGCTGATCCAGAACTCTTTACCATCGCCCTACTTCCAGAGCATCTTTTGTATGAAAAATCACGCTCAAATGTAGAAGAGCTCAGTGCTAGAGACTCTACTATCTGTGCTATCTCACCTATAGCTTTTGATAAAGCAGATGACTTCATAGAGACAAAACACCACAAAGGCTATATGCTTGAGTTTTTTGAGATGATGGTTGCTGTGCAACTTCTCTCTTTAGAAATTTCTGTAAGACTTGAAAATGATGTAGATATGCCACGAAACTTGGCTAAATCTGTAACTGTAGAATAAAACAAGAGGCTATTAAAGCCTCTTTGTATGGAAGAAGGTTGCTACTCTAGTGGCAACCACATCCTCCGCTACTTTGTGGTGCTGAAGATGCCCCACCTGTAGAACATGCACTCACACCTGGAGGTGTTGTAGGTTGTACTGCTTCATTATCAACCCCACCGTTTGCATTGATTTCATCAATAGTTGCCCAAATAGATTCAGCAGCTTGCATATAGCGTTTTGCAGATTCACTTGTTGGAGCTACAAAAGTGATAGGTTTTCCTTCATCACCACCTGTTCTGATTGCAGGCTCGATTGGAATTTCAGCGATAACTTTTGTATCAAACTCTTTTGCCATTGGCTCAGAAGTTCCTTTTCCAAAGATATCATACTCAACACCAGTGTCAGGTGCAATGAATCCACTCATGTTCTCAATAATTCCAGCAATAGGAATATTTAACTTTTTAAACATATCTAAAGAGCGACGAGAATCATCTAATGAAACACCTTGTGGTGTTGTAACAGTCAGACCGGCAGTTACAGGAACAGATTGCGCAAGTGTTAATTGTGCATCACCAGTTCCCGGTGGCATATCGATAACTAAAACATCCAACTCTGACCATAAAATGTCACGCAAGAACTGCTCAATAGCCTTCATAATCATAGCACCACGCCAGATGAGTGATTGCCCCTCTTCCATCAATGAACCCATAGACATAACTTCAATGCCATACGCTTTAATAGGAAGCACTTTATTTCCGTTTACTTCTGGTTTCACATCTGAAACACCGAGCATACGAGGGATATTTGGGCCATAGATATCTGCATCTAAAAGACCTACTTTTTTACCTTGCTGTGCAAGAGCAATAGCAATATTTACAGATGTTGTTGATTTCCCAACGCCACCTTTACCTGAACTTACCATCAAAAAGTTTTTAATCTGTGGAGCAATATTTTTCCCACGAGATGAAGACTCTCTTGGCATTACAGGAGCTTTAATGTTAATAGTAACATTTGTTGCACCTGCAGTTTTGAGTGCTTCTGTTGCTTCATCTTTAATCTGCTGTGCAACTTCTGGAGCAGATGAAGTAATGTCAACGGTCACACTCACATCACTACCATTAATAACTATATCTTTTACAAAACCAAAAGTTACAATATCTTTGGTAAAACCTGGATACATAACTTTTGATAGTGCTGATTTTACAATTTCTTCAGTCATAATCTGTTATTTCCTTTATAAAATTTATTTTCGAAGTGTATCATATCTAAATAAGACAAATATTGTCTTATTTAGAATCTATTTTTTAAAAAGTTCTTTTAAGCTAAAGCTTCTGCTGCTTCTTTCTCTTTTGCATCTTGAGCAATCTGTGCTATTGCTTCTGGATTATCCATAATATCTTGCGTAATCTTATAAGAACAGAATTTTGGTCCACACATAGAACAGAACTCTGCCTCTTTAAAGACATCTTGAGGCAATGTTTCATCATGGTACTCACGCGCTCTTTCACTATCAAGTGCTAATTCAAACTGTTTTTCCCAATCAAATGTATAACGAGCATCACTCATCGCATCATCGACATCTCTTGCACCTTTTCGCCCCCTTGCAATGTCTGCTGCGTGAGCCGCAATTTTGTACGCAATAATTCCCTCACGCACATCATCTGCATTAGGCAGTCCTAAATGCTCTTTTGGTGTCACATAACAAAGCATACTAGCCCCATGCCATCCACCAACAGCCGCACCGATTGCACTTGAGATATGATCATACCCAGCAGCGATGTCAGTAACAAGTGGTCCTAAGATATAAAAAGGTGCTTCATGACAAAGCTCACGCTGGATTTTCATATTGCGCTCGATTTGATTGAGTGGAACATGTCCCGGTCCTTCAATCATTACCTGTACATCTTTTTCCCATGCTTTGAGTGTTAATTCACCAAGAACTTTAAGCTCTCCAAGTTGTGCATCATCACTTGCATCTGCCAAACATCCAGGACGAAGAGAATCTCCAAGAGAGAGACTCACGTCATATTTTCTACAGATATCTAAAATATCATCAAATGCCGTATAAAAAGGATTTTCTCTATGATAGTGCATCATCCACGCAGCCATCAAACTTCCGCCACGAGAAACAATTCCCATTTTACGCTTTGCAACTTTTGGCATAGTCTCAAGCAAGAAGCCTGCGTGAATTGTGAAGTATGATACCCCCTGCTGTGCTTGACGCTCTAAAACTTCAAGCATAACATCAATCGTTAAGTCTTCAATCTTATTACCTACATCATGTAAAATCTGATAGATTGGTACAGTACCGATTGGAATCTTAGAGTTAGCGATAACAGCTTTTCTAATCTCATCCAAATCACCACCTGTACTTAAATCCATAGCAGTATCTGCTTTATAGTGCTGTGACACCTGTACTTTTTCTATCTCTCCTTGAACATCCGAAGCAATTGCGGATGAACCAATATTTGCATTAATCTTACATTTCGATGCAAGACCGATCGCCATTGGTTCTAAGTTTGTATGGTTCACATTTGCAGGAATAATTAAACGCCCACGTGCTATCTCACTACGAACTAGTTCAGGAGATAAATCTTCTACTTTTGCGACATACTCCATCTCTTGCGTGATGATGCCTTTTTTCGCGTAATACATCTGTGTTCTAACAGAATCATTTTCGCGCTCTTTTACCCATGAAGATCTCATAGTCTCTCCTAATTTTTATATAATGGAAATATAATCAAATAAAGTTAATCTAATATAAAGCCATACTATCTATTTAGGATGATATAAGATTTTTTAAGATTTAAAAAGCTTTTGAAGTGTATAATTTCGTAACACTTTTGATTTAGGAGTCTGTTTGTCTCAATTAACGCTTATTTTACTAGCAGCGGGTAGTTCCAGCCGTTTTGCGCAAACTGTTAAGAAGCAGTGGTTACGCATTGAGCATAAGCCATTGTGGCAATTTGTAGCAGATAACCTGCAAAAAACAGCACTCTTTTCTCAGATAATAGTAGTAGGTACACCAGATGAAATTCCTTTTATGCAAAATTATGCTTCTTATGATTTTGTTTCAGGTGGTAACTCCAGGCAAGAGTCTTTAAAGAATGCTTTAGCAATTGTAGAGAGTGAGTATGTGCTTGTCAGTGATATTGCACGCAGCTGTATTGACGAATCTTTTTTAAAGCGCATTATTGCAAAAAAAGATGAAGCTGATTGTGTTGTGCCTTTTTTAAAAGTGACTGATACCATTGTTTATGAAGATAAAACTATAGATAGAGAGAAAGTAAAACGGATACAGACTCCTCAACTCTCTCGTACTGCTTTACTCAAAGCAGCACTTCAAACAGATGAGACCTTTACCGATGAGAGTAGTGCCATTGTAGCAAATGGAGGCTCACGCAGTTTTGTACTTGGCGAAGAAGATGCACACAAGATTACTTATATTACAGATCTCAACAAGATACCTTGCCTCAAGGCTCCATCGACAGATATATTGAGTGGCAATGGCTACGATGTCCATGCTTTTGAGCTAAAGAGAACTATGTGGCTTGGCGGCGTCGAGATTAATACAGATTTTGGTTTCAAGGCACATAGCGATGGAGATGTGGCTATTCACGCACTCATTGATGCCCTTTTGGGTGCTGGTGGTATGGGAGATATCGGTATGCTTTTTCCAGACAATGATGATGCCTACAAAGATATTGACTCAAAAGAGCTACTCCAAAGAGTTGTTACCAAACTTCACAACTTTGGCTTTGAGATTATCAATGTAGATCTTACCATTGCAGCACAAAAACCTAGAATTGGCAAATATAAAGATGCAATGAGAACTCTTTTGAGTCAGATTTTACACATTGATAAAGCCCGTGTGAATGTAAAAGCAACGACAACAGAAAAACTCGGCTTTATAGGACGAGAAGAAGGCGTTGGCGTATATGCTAACGCAAATTTAAAATATTTAGATTGGACAAAAATAAAATAGATGAAAATATTAATTATAGAAAATGAAGTATACTTAGCACAAAGCATCGCAACAAAACTTGGTGAACTAGGACATGTCTGTGAAATGTGCACCTCAACCAAAGATGCCATTAGAAGTACCAACTACGATGTAGTACTCCTCTCCACAAATATCAATGGTCAAGACTTTCATCCTGTAATAGAGACATTTAAAAACTCCATTGTTATCTTGATGGTCTCTTATATATCAAATGATACCGTTTCTAAACCACTCAGTGCCGGAGCAAAAGATTACATCTTAAAACCTTTTATGATAGAAGAGCTTGTACGCAAGATAGACCACTATCAAGATTACGAAAAGCTCAAGAAACGCAATGAAGCCTATGAAAAGTATCTCTCACATACATTTTTAAATGCAAAACATGGGCAAGATTTAGAAAATATTGAGCTTCCACTCTTTATATCCTCTAGCTTTGGAAAATATGCCGATGCCTTTGCATTTGAGTATGCACAGAAAAAGAACCTTCCAATCCACTTCATTACACTCAGTGACGCAAAAGCGATGAGTGAGATAGAGTCGCTTCCACAAAATGCGATCATCTATATTATTGACTATCAAATCCTCAAAAAAGCGGATAAAAAAAGTTTTTGTGACCTTATAGAGGGGAAAAATGCTATTGTTTTAAGCACTGAAAAGATTGAAGATGTCGCCTATCCTGTCATTGAAATAAAAAAAGAGAACACTATTTTTGATAAAGGTGAGATACTGCCAATAGAAGATTATGTTAAATTTATTGTACTCAATTACCAAGATAAATATCCAGATACGGAACTCTCTAAAAAACTTGGTATTAGCCGTAAAAGTTTATGGGAAAAGCGTAAAAAATATGACATCATCAAGAAAAAATAAAACTATTTACATCGATAAAGAGGCAGCATCAGCCTTAGAGCTCTTAACTGACGGATTATTACTTCCGGCAACAAAACTGATGAATGAAAAAGAGTCTCAGAGAGTTTTGGAAACAGGAATGATTAATGGAAAATCTTTCCCCTTCCCTTTTATTTTAGCCCCATCAGGGCGAAAAAATGAGCAGGTTCTCTCCTCTCTTGAGCAAGGAGAAGAAGTAACTATCGTCTGTGATGATGAGCCCTTTGCATACTTGAGTGTTGAAGAGACTTTTGTTATTGACCCAAAAGAGCGTGTCAAGCAGATTTATGGAACAGATGATCTTTTACACCCTGGTGTTCAAGCAACTATAAAAAGACTTGGTTCATGGGCAATTAGCGGACCATACACAATCATAAATAGAAGTAACAAAGAGAACAATAAGCAAAAAATTCAAACCGCAAAAAAGGCTATTGATGCAAACCATATCACCTCCTTATTTATGGGAGCCAATCCACTGCATCGTGCACATGAAAGACTTATTCGACAAACTTTAGAGACAACAGATTTACTTGTAATCTTTTTACTTAAACCCTATGAAAATACAAATCTTGCTTTTGATATTCGAAAAGAGGCTTTAGAGTTTTTTATCAATAACTATCTTCCAAAAAATCGCGTCGTCATTGTTCCACTTGAAAACAGTTATATCTTTGCCGGTTACAATGAGATCATCATAGATGCCATAGTTGCTAAAAATTACGGCTGTAACAGATTAACCATCGGTAGAAATCATGCAGGACTTGGTATGTTTTATGATTGTAACTCCAACAAATCCATTATCGACAAAGTTATTGGCATAAATATTGAAATTACAGTAGCGAGTGAATATGTCTATTGCGATGAGTGTAAAACACTTGTAAGTAAAAACACCTGTCCTCACGGGCAGCATCACCAAATCTCTTATCACGCAGACTCTATTTTAGCACTGCTTGAAGCTGGACTTTTACCACCGGCGGTTTTAATCCGTAAAGAGATAAGCTCCTTTTTACTCTCAAAACTCTATCCAAATCGTTTTAAAAACTTAGAAAAGCTCTACTACGAAACCTTTCCTGTGCAAGGACTACTTGAAGAGCATAGCGAAAAAGATTTCTACCTTGAGCTTATGAAGCTCTACCAAACAACTTCACTTACATAAGGCACTATAATGAACTGGTTTTTTCTTACTGTTGGATACAGCGGTCTCTCACCAAAAGCACCCGGAACGATGGGTACACTTGTCTCACTTCCTCTTGGAATGCTCATTCTTATCTATTTTGATGAGACAACACTCTTTTTAGCAGCAACACTCATTTCTATCATTGCTATTAAAGTTATTAATGAGTATGAAGAGAAATCAGGCACACATGATAATCAAAAAATCGTTATTGATGAGCTTGCAGGTATCTGGTTTGCCCTTTCTATCGCACCTGCAACAACGATTGCTATGAGTGAACTTTTTGACTGGCACAATGGCTTTTTTATCCAATCACTCCTCTCATTTGTACTCTTTCGTTACTTTGATATCACAAAACCTTCTATTATTGGACGCATAGATAGAGAAGCCAAAGGGGGCATAGGCGTTATGGGTGATGATATTATCGCAGGATTTGCAGCAGGAATCTCCTCTGCTGCACTATGGCAAGTTTGGTTGAAGCTCTCTGCTATGATGTAGTTTCATTGTAAATAGAGAGCGATGGAAATGCAAACTCAAGATGATTCTCTTCAAAAATTTTCATAATTTTCTCCATAACATCTTGCTTCACTTGCAGCCACGCTTCCCATTTAACTGACTTGGAGTAACAGTAGACTAAAATATCAATACTCGAGTCTGAGAAATCATCCAAATAGACCAAGAGTGTTCTTTTTACACCCTCTAAATCATCTTTAGAGACCAATTTTGCGACTCTACCATCTCTTCTTCTTGTATGTTCGTATTTTGTCTCTTGTGTAGCAATATCAGGATGATTTTTTAACATTTCACGAATGGCAATAACCGCTTTGTTAATATCTTCAATCTTTGAATCATACTTTACACCTAACTTCATCTTAATTCGACGACCCAATTTTCTTTTATTCCAGTTTTTAATATCTTTTGACGCAAATGTACCATTTGGAATAGCAATGAGTGCATTATCAAATGTTCTAATGGTTGTAACTCGTAATCCTATCTCCACAACAGTTCCCTCTTTACCGTCAATCTCTATCCAATCCCCTTGCGAAAAAATGTCAGAAAAGAGTATGGAGAGCGTTCCAAAGAAGTTTGAAATAGTATCTTTTGCAGCAAATGCTACTGCAAAACCACCTATTCCCAAACCTGAGAGGACTGCGGTAAGATTAACTCCTGCAAGATAAAGTACTAATAATAACCCAATAGTAAAGATAAAAAAGTTAATAATTTTAATGCCTACATTTATGAGTTCTGCTTTTACACTAGAGACATTCTGTTGAAATTTTTGTAAATTGAGTGCCGCTATAGTATTAACAACTACATAGACAAAATAGGTTAAAATCATTACATAGACAACATTAAATATCTGCGAAATGAGTAGATTATTGCTAAAATCATTATAGACATAGATAATCATATCTACATTGATGACAACTATTAAAAACTCTATTGTTCTTTTTGTTTTAAGTAAAATATCCTCTGCATATTCATTAAGGTACTGATTGGATATCAGGTATCTTTGAAGAATAAGATAAAATAGTTTTCTAAAAAGATAAATCACCGAAAGTAAAAATACAAAAATGCTTAACTTCACAACGCTTAGACCCAAAGGAGCTAATTCTTTGTTAATTATATGCACAACTTTTAAAGAGTTAAGATAGACTACTGGCTTAATGAGATGATACCTTGCATATTTGTTTAAAGCATACATTTTATGAGAAAACTTATAAATATAAGAGATTATATCGTTATCTATCTCTTCTAGCGCATAGAGCTCTTGTATATTCTTTTTAGCACTAGCCAATACATCTGAATTATCAGGAAGATTCAATATTTGACTGTAATCACTCTGTTTGGTAATAACTTGAATCTCTTTTTGATTTTTTGCTGTGTAAAAATTTAATTTTTGAATAAAGTCATGTATGTTTTTACTCTGCTGCAAACTTCCGAGTATATTTTTGATCATAGACAAAATATCTTGCGCAATTAAATAAGATTTTATCTGTACCTCATCCCTTGTAACCGCATAATTATTACCCAATCTCTTATTAATAGTCACCCTCTTCTTTAATCCAAAAATCTCTTCTGTAAAATCGGGAAGATTCTTAAGATAATACTCTTTGTTTGCCATCAATTGATAGAGGGCATTTTCATACATTTTCTGTTGTTGTTGTACAAGTTGTGCAAGTTTTTGCTGTGTATTATTTTCATCATTGAGTGCATAAGTTAGCTTTATCTGTTCATCAAGAAACTTTGTATATTTAACACTCGCCTCTTGTGCATAAAGAGAAACAATAAAACAAGCTAAAATAAAAACATAACGTAACAATCAGATCCCCTCTGCAATCATTGCATCTGCAACCTTTTTAAAACCGGCAATATTTGCACCATCGACATAATTGCCCTCTACTCCGTAATCTTTTGCTGTAAGTGCAACTCGTTTACAGATCATCTGCATAGTCTCTTTAAGTTTTTCATCTACTTTTGCAAAGCTCCAACGGCTCATAGAAGCATTTTGACTCATCTCAAACTCACTTACAGCGACACCTCCGGCATTTGCGGCTTTTGCAGGAGCAAAACAGACTTTATGCGATTGCAAAAGCGCAATAGCTTCTGGTGTAGAAGGCATATTCGCACCCTCTGTTACGCTCACGCAACCATTAGCAATTAAATTTTGGGCATCTACCTCTGTAAGTTCATTTTGTGTTGCACAAGGAAAGGCTGCATAACATGGAATATTCCACACAGCATGCCCACCTTCAGGATATTCTGAGATAGGAATATATTTCGCTTCTGTATGCACTTCAGCATATTTTGTCAATGATTGGCGTTTGTTCAACTTAATATCTTTTAAAAGTTCCACATCTATGCCACGAGAATCATAGATGGTCCCTCTTGAGTCAGAGCATGAAACAGGAACAGCTCCGATTTGTGTTAATTTTTCAATAGCATGAACAGCCACATTTCCAGCTCCACTAACTACACACACTTTACCTTCAAGAGACTCTTTAGACTCTATCTCAAGCATACTCTGCGTGAAATAGATGGCACCATATCCTGTTGCTTCTGGACGCATAAGCGAACCTCCAAAGAAGTAAGGTTTACCAGTAAGCACCCCTTCATAACTTGAAGTGATTTTTTTATACTCTCCAAAGAGGTAAGCAATCTCACGCCCTCCAACACCAATATCTCCAGCTGGCACATCCATTCTAGGACCAATATATTTATGAAGCTCTGTCATAAACGCAGAACAAAATTTCATCACTTCAAAGTCACTTTTTCCTTTTGGATCAAAATCACTCCCTCCTTTTGCTCCACCAATAGGCAATCCTGTAAGAGAATTTTTTAAAATCTGTTCAAACCCTAAAAACTTCAAAACTCCTTCATTGACTGTTGGATGAAACCTAAGCCCTCCTTTATATGGGCCAAGAGCATTATTAAACTGCACACGATAACCAGTATTGACTTGAATATTATTATGGTCATCCAACCATGTTACTTTAAATTTTATGACCCTATCTGGAACAACCAACCGATCTAAAATAGCATACTTAGTATATGCTGGATCAGACTCTAAAAGAGGTGCAATAGAGTAGATAACCTCTTCCATCGCTTGATAAAAAACGGCATTCTCCGCACAATTACTGTTTTCAAATTTTTTTATCTCTTGTTCTGCAATTGACATATCCAATCCCTTTTACACTATAAATATCATTTTTCATAATTGTAGCACAACTCCAGACAACACTACTGATGTAAAAAAGTTACATTTTTATGATATTTTCTTAGAAATATAGATTTTTTTTATACTTATTGCACTATTATTATGATAGAATTATTACAATTTTTAAAAAAAAGGCTAATGAAATGTTTGACAATCTAAGTATTAGAAAAAAGATGAACTACTTAGTTGCTATTGCAACCATATCTATCATTTTAGCAGCAATTTTTGTCTTTGGTGCTATGAGTGACCTAGAAAAGGATTATAACAATCTCTATAAAAATTCAATGAGAGCAGGTCTTGGTACACTTATCATTGAAAAGAACATGAATCATGTCAGCAGAAATGACAGAGACATTATGCTAGGTGGTCCACAAAAAAAAGATTTAGCACAGATTCAAAAAAATATTAATGCCATCAAAAAACAGTTTACTATTTTAGAGCATCTTCAAAACTCACCAGAAGTTCAAAAACTTGTCAAAAAATCCAAAAATTCTACCCTAAATTTTATTGAAACAGCACATACTATGATGCAATCACTAACTCCTGAAGAAATAAAAACCAATAAAGAGGCAATATATAAAAAATATCATGAAACACTCACACCTCTTGCAGAAGAGTCACGAAAATACTTTAAGGGCACCTCTAAAAACCCAATCTAACCAACAATAAACCAAAAAAAGTGTAAAATAAAGAAAAAAAGAGAGTATAAGATGGCAGGATTATTTGATTACGAATTTCA
>Ga0256840_1002637_pt1 | contig 15545 bp, 22 predicted proteins | sample 355202metaG_FD_185969 | JGI IMG/M metagenome (GOLD analysis project Ga0256840, IMG submission 185969) | Hydrothermal vent microbial communities from Mid Atlantic Ridge, Atlantic Ocean - 355-202 | ecosystem: Environmental > Aquatic > Marine > Hydrothermal vents | place: Atlantic Ocean: Mid... | reverse complement strand
TATTAGGATTCTTTATAGACTTCATAGAGATAGCTTTTGTGGTAGTACCCATACTCGTACCCATCGTAGCCATGCTAGGCATAGACCCCATCTGGTTTGCTATACTCCTAGCTATGAACCTACAAGCAAGCTTCCTCACGCCACCCTTTGGCTTTGCGTTGTTCTACCTCAAAGGTGCAGCGGGTGATAAGGTGAAGACGGGGGAGATATATAGAGGGGTTGTGCCGTTTATTGGGTTGCAGTTGGTGGCATTGGGGATTATTGTTTTGTTTCCTGAGTTGATTTATTTGTTTGGGGAGTAGATTACGTATTCATCTTCCCCACAGCACAAGAAACAAAACTCTTCTCAGTCGTAGTAAACCCTTCCAAAGTTGATAAATCTTCATCGCTCATAGGGTAGCCTAGACCTTTTAGGGCTACAGTAAAGTTATTAAAGTAAAAAGTTGGATAGAAGATAAACAAGTTTTAGTAAACCTTTTTCCCTCCTACAAACGCAGAAGAAACTTCTTTTGTATACAACACACTCCAAAGGGCTATCTCTTCTTCTCTTTTGGGTACTTCTGGTAGAGTAACTATAGCAAAATCTGAAAGTTTACCCACTTCTATACGACCGTTCTCAAGACCCAATATATCTGCGGCATTAGATGTGACAGCTTTAAGTAAGGAGGTAGCTAGTGCTTGGATGGGTAGTTCATGATGCAAGAGGAGTGCTGCACGAATTTCATCGAATATGCTTAGTGAATCGTTAGAACTTAGACCATCGGTAGCTAATGTAAATGGCAATTTTAAACTCTCTAGTGCTAATCTACCTACACCTAAATATCGGTTGCTTCGTGGACAGTGGGCTATAGAGTGTCCCATTTGAGCTAGATAGTCTAGTTCAACTTTATTGGCTTGTGTACAGTGTGTAAAGTGTGTAGGGTAGGTGTCAAAGGCGTACATGAACTCTTGTATGTTGCTCACAGGAGTTTCAGTGTTAAAAAACTTTTTAAAGAAACCTTTGAATTCTCCTTCTCCATGTTCAAGCCACTCTCTTTCTGCTTGTGATTCCAAGAAATGAGCAGAGAGTGGAAGTTCGTGTTGTTTAGCAACACTCACTGCTTTTTGTAAGAGTACAGGATGTACTGAGTAAGGTGAGTGTATGGCTATAGCAGGAGTGATGAGAGAAGCTCTATCAGAAGACTGTGAAGCTTTTACACGCTCCATAAAATCGCCATAAAGCATGTCTGCATACTGTGCATTTGAACCTATGAGTTCGTTGAAAAAAACCACACGTTGAGGTGTTTTTTCACAGACTTCAAGTTCATTCCCAAAGCTTGAGATGGCTCCAAAAGTTGTAATACCTGAACGTAACATAGCAGTACATTCCTCTATCATCACATCATTGTCAGATGCTGAAACCAAGTCTTCTCTGTGTTCTATAACGGAGTCCAACCATGGCATAAATGAACCATATTTGAGTGAGGTCTTGTTGGCTGAGAACTCTAGGTGTACATGGGTGTTTATGAATCCTGGGTAGAGTACAGAGTTTGGCTCTGCTTGAATGATATCAGCATCTGGGTACTTGCTTTGTAATACTTTAAGCAAACCAATATCTTGGATGGTGTCAGTAAATGCTACGGCTTGGTTATTTAGGTAGCCTGATGGTGTGTAGATGTAGTCTATATAGATGATTTTCATACTGCCATTGTAACATGGTGATGTAAAGATGTCAATTTTAAAAACATTGTGCAGTATTTAATCGCTTTTTAGTTAGTATCATTGAAATAGCAAATAAAGGAATAAAATGCAAAATGCAAAAGTACTAAAACTCTATATGACAATGCCTGATATGATGCGTCATGGACATCGTATGGAGTGTGATGATTTGGATGTTGACGAGGGAGGTATCATGGGTGATATGAATCATAATACCTCAGCAGATAAAGTGATGTTGCTTGTCTCTAAAAAGAGTTATGACCTTGTGGAAGAGGCAGAACTCGTTATATCTGAGGGTGTATTATTGGAAAATATCTATGTAGATCTAGATTTATATGGACTTAAAAAAGGTTCAGTGATTGAGATAGGTGAGGTAATGATGGAAGTAACAGATACTTGTGAAGCCTACGGGTATCTTTCTGCACTCTCTCCTGAGCTTCCAAATGTACTCCGAGGAAACCGTGGTATATTTGTACGTCCTGTTGAAGAGGGCAGAATTGCAGTTGGTGATGAAGTAGTCATAATAAAAGAGGCTTAGGGTATGCTTCATTATTAACCAATTTTAGATAAAATATAGTCAAATAAATCACAAGGTATAAAATGAAAATAGTAGTAATCCAAGGACCAAACCTAAACATGCTCGGTATTAGAGAGAAAAATATTTATGGACCGATGAAATTAGAAGATATCCATGCACAAATGAAAGCATTTGCTGAACAAAATAAAACTGAAATAGAGTTTTTTCAGTCCAATTTAGAGGGTGAGATTGTGGATAGAATACAAGAGTGTATGGGGGATGCAGATGGTATTATTATTAATCCTGCAGCTTATACACATACATCTATTGCTATACGTGATGCTATCGCTGCTGTACAGATACCCACTATCGAAGTACATTTGAGCAATATTTATCAAAGAGAAGAGTTTAGACACAAGTCTCTTACTGCCCCTGTGTGTGCAGGTCAAATCACAGGTATGGGACCATTTGGTTATCATTTAGCAATGGTTGGTATGACGCAGATGCTTGCAGAGGTAGCTGCCATGAGAGAACAAAAAGCTAAAGCTACTCAGAAATAATTTCATAAAAGGCTCGCCATGAACTATATGCTCAAAGATGAAAATGCTATCTATCATGAATGTGGATACAGCTGTGACAATGCACTGTATCTACGCTTAGGTTCTGATGCATTTTTTATTACTGACAGTCGCTATACGATAGACGCAGATGAAAGTGTTGTAGGGGCGGAAGTACGTATAAATGGTGACCTGTATGGTGAAGTGGTTAAGTTACTCAAAAAATATAAAGTAAAAAAAGTTATTTTTGATCCTAAAGAGTGGACAGTAGCTGGCTTTGAACGGGTCAGTGAAAACTGTAAGGTAAAGTTTAAGCCAGAGCTAGACTTTTCTCATAAAAAACGCATGATTAAAACAGATGAAGAGTTAGTGATACTTGCAAAATCAGTGAAACTAGGAGCCAAAGCGTTTAAACAGCTTTCTAAAGCGTTTCAAAAAAATGGCTTCGGAAAAGATGAGTATACTTTAACACACATGGCTAAAGGAATCTTTGGTGATTTTGGTAAGTATGAACTTAGTTTTGATCCTATTGTAGCTATCAATAAAAATGCAGCAAGACCTCATGCTTTACCTACTGAGACAGTATTAAAAAAAGGTGATTTACTTTTAGTAGATGCAGGACTAAAATATAAACGGTATTGTTCTGATAGAACACGTACAGTACGTGTAAGTAAAGATTTAGCATTTCAGACCCAGCAGACATACAAAAGTAAAAAAATACAAAAAGCCTATGATACAGTGCTTCAAGCCCATGATAATGCCATAAGTAAAGCACGTTCAGGAATGAAAGCTAAAAAAGTAGATGCACTTACACGTGATATCGTAGAAAAGGCAGGGTTTGGAGAGTTTTATGTTCATTCCACAGGGCACGGTGTGGGACTCGATATTCATGAAATGCCTTACATCTCATCTAAGTCAGATACGATTATAGAGGATGGTATGGTATATACCATAGAACCAGGTATTTATATACCAGGTGAGTTTGGTATACGCATTGAAGATATGGTTTACATGATAGATGGTAAAGCAAAAGTAATGTCTGGGAATTAGGTGGTTGCATGGTAAAGAAAAAAGTATTAGATGCAAACCATACATTAATTTTTACTTCACATTTCCCTTATATAGGTTTTAGTAAAAACAGATATAAAGCCTTACTGGGAATTGGTGGAAATATTGGTGATACTTTACGTCGATTTGAACATCTATTTGTGTATCTTAAACGTTCACCTTTTATACATATCGTTGAAAGTGCACCTGTGTTAAGAAACCCTGCGTTTGGGTATAGAGAGCAAGAAGATTTCTATAATACTTTATTGTTGGTTGAGACAACACTTAGACCTAAAATGTTATTACGTTATATTTTAGCTGTAGAGAGACGCTTTGGACGAAAACGACCCTTTAAAAATGCTCCTAGGACACTTGATATTGATATACTATTTTATGAAGATGTTATGATGGAGACAAAAGATTTAATATTACCACATCCTGAATGGATGAAAAGATCTTCTGTGCTTGTACCACTTTCAAGAATGAAAAACCGTATTTAAAAGGAAAAAAATGATAAATGAAACATTTGTTGCTTCAAGTCCTAAAGAGGCATATGAGCAAGCCGTAGAAAAATATGGTGAAGAGAATATTACTCTGGCTGGTGCAAAACAAATTAAATATGATGATGGGGTGTTACGTTGTGAAGTCATTATTTCTGTCTCAGAAAGTGCTTTTAAAGAGCGTACCTTTGGCGACTATCGATTTGTATCTGATAAAGAGAGTGAAGAAGAAGTGTTACTTTCTGAGATTAGTATTTTAAAAGAACAGTTAGAATTTTTAAAAGATGATATCTATCAAGGCATTGAAAAAGAGAGTACTGTTTTAAGTGATGTCAAAAAACTTTTTATAAAAAAAGGTATTTCTTCACAGTGGCTTGAGAGTGCTTTTCAGTCTTTAGTAGGAACTGACATTATTGAAGATGCTAAGTTATTGGCTTCGTATCTTATAGAAGAGATAGATGAAGCATTGAAAATAAAAGAAGAAGATTTTTCTGTTCCTAAAATCATGATGTTAGTTGGTCCCACAGGTGTGGGTAAGACAACTACTATAGCTAAACTTGCAGCAAGATATGCTTATTTACTAGATAGGCCATATAAAGTTGCTTTACTTAATCTTGATTCCTATAAGGTAGGAGCCATTGAGCAGTTAGAACATTATGCAAAAATTATGCATGTTGAGCATATTAGCATAAGCACTACAAATGATTTTCAAGTTAAATTAGAGGAGCTAGAAGACTATGATGTGATACTTGTTGATACTGCGGGGATGTCTCCTTATGATACGCAGAAGTTTATAAAAACAGTTGAATATGTGAAAACAAAATCGCAAAGAAAAATAGAGGTAAACTTAGTACTTCCTGCAACAGTGAAATATGAAGATATGGAAGATATTTATAATAACTTTTCATTTTTAAATTTAGATTCATTGATTATCTCAAAGTTTGATGAGACAAAACATTTTGGCACCTTGTTGAACTTTATGTTACTTTATGAACTTCCAATGAGTTATTTTTCCATAGGACAAGAAGTTCCTGCTGACTTAATGTTTGCAAATAAAGAGTTTCTTTTAGAAAAATTTATTGGAGATATAGATGAAGGCTGAAACCCAAGCTGTACTCTTGGAAAGAATGATGCAAAATAAAAAAATACATCCTGAGTTTGAATTGTGTTTTCCTTTATTTCTAGTGGAAAAAAAGACATTGAAAAGGTTGTCTGTAGGAGATGTATTTTTATTAGGTTTAGATACTTTGGAGTCTATTTTAATTGAACATAAGGGCATTCATAATGTCAGTAGGTATGCAAAACTCGCATTTATAGAAAATAATAGCAGACAAGAAGTAGAAATTACATCTATTAAAAACATGGTTTTAAATCCCTTCAATAATTCTGAATATGAAGAAGTAAAATGTGTATTTTCTAAAATAGATGTACAGCTCTTTGATGTTGGTTCTAGACTAAGATTGGAAGATGAACTATTTGAGTCTGTTGAGATTTTTAATATAAATAGTGATATAACAGCAGAAGGAAAACTTATAGAAGTTAATGATGAAATAGCTATAGAAGTTACAAAGGTTCATACATGAATAAGACCAAAGGTAAAGTTTTAGTAGGTATGAGTGGAGGTGTAGACTCTACAGTTACAGCCATACTCCTACAAAAAGAAGGTTATGAGGTAGAAGGTGTTTATATGAAACTACATCATAAACCTGGATATCATGAAGAAAACTTTACAAAAGCACAAAGAGTAGCTGATTACCTTGGTATTAAGGTCAACTTTTATGACATTTCCGAAGAGTTTAAAGAAAATGTCTATGACTATTTTGTAGAAGGCTATAAAAAGGGTTTGACACCAAACCCTTGTGTGATGTGTAATCGTACTATAAAGTTCGGTAAAATGGTTGAGTTTGCAGACTCTGTTGGTGCAGATTTTGTGGCTACTGGGCATTATATCAAGTGTGATGGTGAGTTTATCTATATGGCAGAAGACCCCAACAAAGACCAAAGTTATTTTCTTTGTGAAGTAAAAAAAGAAGTATTACCTCGACTCATTTTCCCGCTAGGTACCTGGATAAAACAAGATGTAAAAGCTTATGCCGCTAACATAGAAGTACTTAAAGACTTTGCCACGCAAGCAGAGAGTTCGGAAATCTGTTTTGTAGAAAACAGCTACGATGAAGTACTTGCTCGTCATATGGATATAGATATGCCTGGAAAGGTTGTAGATACCGAAGGAAATGTTATAGGTACACATAAAGGCTATATGCATTATACCATTGGAAAGCGTAGAGGTTTTACTGTCGACGGAGCCCATGATCCACACTTTGTACTAGAGATAAAACCAAAGAGTAATCAGATAGTAGTAGGCACGAAAGAGAAACTAGAAGCCAATGTATTTGAGGTCAAAGAGATAAACCTTTTTAAGGAATTAACAGAATTTGACTGTATGGTTAAAGTACGTTACCGTACTCAAGCAGTTTCTTGTCATGTTAAGATAGAAGAAAATAAGGCTTTAGTTATGCTTATTGAACCAGTATTTGGGCTAGCCCAGGGGCAAATCGCTGCTTTTTATGAGGGTGATAAAATGTTAGGTGGTGGGGTTATTTGTTGAAGAAAACTATAATCATTATACTTATGACTCTGCCATTACTTGGTTTTGATGCCAATGCCTGGGATGATAAAGATAAACCATTTTTCCAACAAAGAGATAATATATCACATTTTTTGATAAATGGTGTAATATCAGGAAGCGTAACGAAATTTGCAAAAAGTAAAGGTTTTTCCAAGAATAAATCTGTTTTCTTAGGAATACTTTCAGGTGTGGTTTTTGGGATAGTAAAAGAAAATATGTATGATAAAAACTATAGTGTATCAGATATGCAATCTTGGGGGATAGGTGCAATGTTAGGGGCTATCACTGTTTCGTTTACTTTCTAAATAGAAAAATATTTAATATTATTGTGCAATATTTTATTTTTTTCGTTCTTTTTTCTTTTTCTTTTTTTCATACTTTTCTTCTTTAACTGAACGTACCCACAGCCAATTGAGTAAAAAATAAACAAGTGTTGAAACGACAATAGAAAAAAATGCCGTACCTACATAAAGTGGGACAAATATATCTCCTATATGTTCAGAAAACCACTGTAGAGTAAGTTCCATATTGTTTATACCGTTAGCTCCTAATAAAAAGTTACCAACCAAGTACTCAACGTAATACATAAAAGGCATAGTAAAAGGGTTAGACAGCCAAACCATGATGATAGATAGCGGAACATTGAAGCGTATAAAGGGGGTAGTGGCAACAACAGCCAACATCTGCAAAGGCATGGGTATAAAAGCCCAAAATAACCCTATTGCAACACCTCTTGTTACCATTTTCCTGTTTATATTAAAATAAGCCCTAGGTAAACGGTATTTTTCTAGTAAATGGTCAAACTTATCTTTTTTACTTGCAAGGTTTCTAAAAAATTTTCGTATCATTTAAATCCATCATTATTTTTTTAATTTCTTATAGTGTAATACTAGCTGCCTTTAAATCCCCTTTTTATCAACATTTGTGTAATATACGTGTTATATTTATATAAGGTTTTATACTATGAGCGGATATATGCTTTTTTCTGGAACATCCAACCCTGAACTCGCTAAAGAGATAGCGACATATTTAGAAATGCCCTTGAGTGAATCAATGATAAAACGTTTTTCAGATGGTGAAATTTCTGTGCAAATTTCAGAGTCTGTACGTGGTAAAGATGTTTTTATTATCCAACCTACCTCTGCCCCTGCAAATGCAAATTTAATGGAATTACTTATTATGACTGATGCCTTGAAACGTTCATCAGCGAAGTCTATTACCGCAGTTGTACCATATTATGGATACGCTAGACAAGATAGAAAAGCAGCACCTCGTGTGCCCATCTCAGCAAAACTTGTGGCAAACCTCATGGAAACAGCAGGTATTACACGGATGGTTACTGTGGATTTACATGCTTCACAAATCCAAGGTTTTTTTGATATTCCTGTTGATAACCTTTATGGAGCTATTTTATTTATGGATTATATTAAGGCGAAAAACTTTAAAAATCCCGTTATTGCATCACCAGATATTGGTGGTGTTGCTAGGGCTAGGTATTTTGCAAATAAACTTGGGCTTGATATGGTTATCATAGATAAACGTCGTGAGAAGGCAAATGAATCAGAAGTAATGAATATTATAGGCGACGTGGAAGGAAAAGATATTATTCTTATTGATGACATGATTGACACAGCAGGTACTATGGTTAAGGGTGCACAGGCATTAAAAGACTTAGGTGCAAATTCTGTAATGGCATGCTGTACGCATCCTGTACTTTCAGGTCCCGCTTATGAACGCATAGAAGAAGGATCTTTAGATGAGCTTGTTGTTGCAAATACTATTCCTATGGCAAAAAGTTCTAAAAAGATTAAAATGCTCTCTACTGCAACAATGCTTGGTGAAGTCATAAGACGTGTACATAATAATGAGAGTGTAAATTCACTTTTTGAGACTACTTAATGGAAAATAAAGTATCACAAAAAAATATACGTAACTTTTCTATTATTGCACATATTGACCATGGTAAGTCTACCTTGGCAGACCGTATCATACAAGAGTGTGGGGCGGTAACCGACAGACAAATGTCTGCACAGGTGATGGATACGATGGATATCGAGAAGGAACGTGGTATTACCATTAAAGCACAATCAGTACGTTTAGACTATGTCAAAGATGGTGAACATTATATATTAAACCTCATTGACACTCCAGGTCACGTTGACTTCTCTTATGAGGTGAGTCGTTCTTTGGCTTCATCTGATGGTGCATTGCTCATCGTCGATGCAGCACAGGGGGTAGAGGCTCAGACCATTGCCAATGTATACATCGCCATTGAAAATGATCTTGAGTTGCTTCCTGTAGTAAACAAGATAGACCTGCCAGCAGCAGACCCAGACCGTGTACTGACAGAACTTGAAGAAGCCATAGGTATAGATGCCACAGAACATAACCTTGTCTCTGCTAAAACAGGCGTAGGAGTAGCAGAACTTGTAGACAGCATAGTTGAGCGTGTCCCTGCACCTGTGGGCGATGCAGATGCACCGCTTAAAGCGCTTATCTATGACTCATGGTTTGACAACTATTTGGGAGCTTTGGCACTGGTACGTGTGTTTGATGGGCAAATCACCAAAGGTCAAATGGCAAAAGTGATGGGTACCAAAGATGAGCACCAAGTACTCAACCTCATGTACCCAAACCCTATCGCTCCTGTAAAGACCAATGAAATTCGTACAGGTGAGATAGGCATCGTAGTCATGGGACTTAAAACGGTTGACGGGCTTAAAGTGGGTGATACGATTACAGATAGTAAAAACCCTACCGAAAAAGCCATTGATGGTTTTGAACCTGCAAAACCTTTTGTCTTTGCAGGTATTTACCCTATAGAAACCGATAGATTTGAAGACCTACGTGATGCACTCAACAAACTTAAACTTAATGACTCTTCACTCTCTTTTGAGCCAGAATCTTCTATGGCATTGGGGTCTGGATTTAGAACAGGGTTCCTTGGTATGCTGCATATGGAAGTCATCAAAGAGCGTTTGGAACGTGAGTTTAACTTAGAACTCATTGCTACCGCACCAACAGTTGTCTACAGAGTAGAGCAGACAAATGGTGAGGAACTTGTTATTCAAAACCCTTCTGAACTCCCTGAACCTCAGAAGATAGACAAAATTTTTGAACCTTATGTAAAAGCAACTATTTTGACACCACAGGAGTATTTGGGGAACCTTATAAAGCTACTCAATGACCGTCGTGGTGTGCAGATTAAAATGGATTACCTGAATGAAACACGTGTCCTCTTAGAGTATGACATCCCTATGAATGAGATAGTCATGGACTTTTACGACAAACTCAAATCTATCACCAAAGGGTACGCAAGTTTTGATTATGAACCTGTAGGTTTTAGAGAGGGTGATTTGGTCAAGCTTGACATAAGAGTAGCTGGGGATGTGGTAGATTCTCTCTCTATTATTGTACCTCGAGACAAAGCACGTACACGTGGGCTTGCTTTTGTGGCACAACTCAAAGAGCTCATCCCTAGACAACTTTTTGAAGTAGCCATCCAAGCGAGTATAGGTAACGAGGTCATTGCCAGAACCAATGTAAAATCTATGGGTAAAAACGTCACTGCCAAATGTTATGGGGGAGACATCACCCGTAAGCGTAAACTCTTAGAGAAACAAAAAGCAGGGAAGAAACGTATGAAGTCCATCGGTAAGGTACAAGTACCACAAGAGGCATTTATGGCTGTATTGAAACTGGATAGTTAGGATTAGAGATGATACTTATTCCTTTAGAAAATGATGAAAAGACAATAGCAGAAGGTTTTCGAAAGGCACCTAAGTTTGTTTTTTTGGATGCTGAAAGTGGTATAGTGATTCAAGAGAATCATTTTAAGACAGATAAATCAGATATATTTTTTCAAAACTTTGAAAAGTATGCTGTAGATATAATCTATGTTAGAAATATGGGTTATAAGACTTATCTTAAACTAGAAGAACTTGGTATTAATGTTTTTCTTGTTTCTTCAGTAGAGTGCTATACGCATATTGACCCCAATGAACTTATACAATTAAATACTGATAATGCTAAAGAGTACTGCACTATGGGTCATCATAACAAAGAATTTGATTAAATGGGTTGGGCATTACACTTACATCTTGTTGCAGCCATCGCATGGATAGGTGGGGCATTTTTTATGTTTTTGTTAGGGGTGAGTCTTAGAAAAAAAGAAGACCAAGATGCTGTGTATCCTCGCATAGGTCCTATTTATGGTTATTTTGAGACGGGAGCACTTATTATACTGCTTATCACGGGTTATACCATGATACACAATAATGGATTGATGGATATTCTTTTTTCAAATGTAAGTAATGAAGTTATAGATGCATTGCGTATTAAACTGCAGATAGTTGCTATTATTTTTGTGCTTACTGTGATACATATGACTATTTCTATGTTGACTCTGCATAAAGTCAAAACACCTCTGCAAAGGCTTTTTTCTAAAGGCTCATCAATGGGTATTTTTTTACTGAATCTTATAGTATTACACTATGCAATGGTACTAAGAGATATATTATAAAATGAAAGTAGATAGAGTAGAAGAAGGAAAAATTGCTCAGAAGTTTAAAAAATATGCACATATCATTTCAGAAAATTTTATGCGTAAATTGGTGATATAAATACTTTGATGCGTTGTTATATCTGTACAAAACTAAGTTTCACTATTATTTGCAATGTTTGTAAAAATAAACTACTACGCATTACAATGTCAACTAGAAAAATAGGTACCTTAGATGTCATTTCTTTTTATAAGTACTCTATGTTAGAATCCCTCCTACTTACTAAACATAAACCTGAAGGATACCGTATTTATAAATCACTGGCGGGTATGACAATGAAACCCTTTATAAAAGAATTTGTTGAGTCAGATGATAGAGATGTGTATGTTGTTGGTGTAGATGAATATGTAAAGAGTGGCTACTCGCATGTGGCGTTACTCACTCGTGCTATGAAAACAAAACACTCCATACCACTTCATGCTAGTCTTATGGCTAGAAATAGGGTGAATTATTCAGGAAAAGATTTACAATTTAGATTAAATAATCCAAGAGACTTTGTCTATAAAGGAGAGTCAAATATAGATGTTATACTTGTAGATGACATCATTACTACAGGAATCACCTTGCAAGAAGCACAAAAAGTACTGACACAATCTGGTGTGAATGTACTTTTTGCATTGACCTTGGCTGATGTAGAAGAGTGAAAACTGTATGATAATTTAGAGTAAACCTAAAAGTGCCACAAGTAAAACTGGTGGCGTAATCACCAGTCCTACTTTCATGTACTCTCCCCAACCTATCTTCACACCTTTTTGTGCCAAGACATGTAGCCAAAGTAGGGTAGCAAGTGAGCCAATAGGTGTCATTTTAGGCCCTAAGTTTGAGCCTAGTATATTTGCGTAGACTAAAGATTCATTGCCTACATATCCCACTTTGTCTATAGCGATGTCCATTATCATGATAGTAGGCATGTTGCTCATCACAGAAGAGATAACTCCAGAGATAAAACCTGTACCTATGATGGCGATAGCTTCACCTTGGGATTGAAGTGCCATTATCCATGAGGCTATGACATCGGTGAGTCCCGCATTTTTAAGTCCATACACTACCACATAAAGACCGATACTAAACCACACCACTTGCCATGGAGCTTCTTTAATGGTCTTCATAGGTTTGACTGCTTTATGGTGAGCAGCAATGGCTAAAAATACCAAAGCCCCACCTAAAGCAAATACTGAGATGGGTAAATCATAATAGTCTCCTATAAAGTATCCAACCATCAGTAAAGCTAAAAACCACCACGAAAGTTTGAACATCGTATGGTTTTTTATGACTGAAGAAGCTTCAGGAAGTTGTGTAACATCTACTGTGAGTGGAATGTCCTTTCTAAAGTATATCCACAAGATGACGATGGAAGCGAAGATACTTAGTAAGTTAGGTAAAAACATGTTTTTCATGTACTCTACAAAACCTATGTCAAAGTAGCCAGCGGTGACGATGTTGGTAAGGTTTGAGATGACCAATGGGTTAGAAGCCGCATCACCTATGAACCCGCCTGCCATAAGAAATGCGAAGATGGCTAGAGGTTTCATCTTGAGGTACTTCATCTTTGCTAAGAGTATAGGGGTGAGTATGAGTGCTGCTCCATCGTTGGCAAAAAATGCAGCGACCAAAGCACCAAGCAGTAAGATGTAAACAAACATCTTGTTGCCAGAGCCATTTGATAGTTTTGCCATTTTGATAGCAGCCCACTCAAAGAAGCCTATCTCATCAAGTACCATAGAGAGGATAATGATGCCTATAAAAGCTAGAGTAGCATCCCAAACGATGTCTATCACAGTCACTACATCTTGCAAGCTTACCACACCTATAATGAGTGCCATGATTGCACCTATGACAGCAGAAGTGCCTATCTGTAGTCCTTTAGGCTGCCATATGACAAAGGTCAAGGTAAGTAAAAAGAGTGAAGAGGCAAGTAGCATTAGTTGTTTATCACTTTAGAGCGGATCAAAGCAGCTTCTATCTCTTCTTTACTGACATCGCCTGTGAGGTTTAGGCTTACTTCCCCATCTTTACCAGAGACTTCCATGTTGGTTATCTTCTCTTTTGTTTCGTCTGTCATACACTCACAAGAGCCAGTGGCACAGTTTTCTACCATTTTGAGTATGTTTTGTTTTTGCACTTCACCCGTGAAAGAGATTTTCACGCCCTGATTTGTTTTAAATACGTTTTTGTTCATTTTTATTTTCCTTTATATGATACTATTTTTGGTGTTGTAATGGTACAACACCCTACGATTTGTTTTGGTTATGTAGGGTGTTGTCCCCTGACAACACCGATTTAATTTTGGGTAACAATACCTCACGTATCTTTGCCAAGGTCTCCTCAAAAGCCTCATACCCTTTACCATCTGGGTCTTCAAAACTCACATGCATTTTAGGCACAGGCTTTGGAAATAGTGGGCAAGTCTCATGAGCATGGTCGCAGACTGTGACTACTAGGTCGTAGGCCTGATCTATAACTGTATCTAAGGTTTTAGAATGATAGCACTCTTTCCAAATACCTTCTGCTTCTAAAAGTTTTTTCGCATTAGGATTGACCTTCCCAGATGCCTTGACACCAGAACTCTCAGCTTCTATACCAGCACACTCTGCATTGATAAGTGCTTCCGCGATGATACTTCTGCATGAGTTTCCTGTACAGAGAATGAGGACTTTTTTCATGGGGTTCCTTTTGCTGATAGGGAAGTATAGCAGAATAGTTTTTATATATCAAGATATATTGATGTATAATTTATTGTTTCAAGGTGTTGTTGTATCTTTTAGTTTGTTTCGGTTGAAAATCTTCAAGATGCTTTTATCATGCTTGTAAATTCTCAGATTTTGATTTCGGCTATCCAGACTTTAATGTCCTGTTATACTTCTTGTAGCTTTTTTCTCAACAAGGCATTGATAAGTGTTTGATAGGGTACTTTTTGCTCACTGGCCATTTTTTTAAAAAATAGGACTATGTCATTATCTAGTCTTAATGAAACAGGTATCTTTTTTGGTTCATAAAATCTACCACGAACTCCATCACTAAAATCATACTCATCGAGCATCTCATAATCATCAAACTTTTCTCTCTCTTTAATGTTGCTCACGGGGTACTCCTTGAGGGTATAAAAAATCCTTTCTTTTTCATTTGCTTTTCTTGCACTTATTATTCTTAATTATTTTTTTGCCATCTTCATCAAAAAACATATTGGCAACAACTAAGATAGTATCTTTAGTTGTACTACCTAATGTTATCCAGTATAACGACTGAAGATAGCCAATAAATTTCTGCTAGGCTACTTATTATTGGCTACTCTGTTTTCTAAAGAAGCGTCGCTTTGTTATGTGTTTAGTCATATGCCTGTTGTCGATGTTTAAAATCAACCACAGCAATAATAAGTTTTTCATCTTCAATCAAATAAAATAGTCTATAGTTACCAATTCTATACCTATAGTAGCCTTCTAGTTTACCTTTAAGCTTTTTTATATTTATCCCGTAATGAGGATTTTCTCGTAATTGAGGATACACAAAATTTTCTATTTTTGTGTAAAGCTTTTTATCTATTGTCGTCTTTAATTTTAAAAATGTCTTAGTTTCTGCAATTTGATATTTAGACAATTGTGTAATCACCATTTTTTAAATCATCTAAACCATTCATTAGGTTTACTACAAGTTCTTTATCATCCATAATCTCTTGCATTTCATCATTATCAACAAACTGCGAAGATGTTAAATACTGCATTGTCGCGAACTCAATAAAGTTTGAAAGGTTTCTCTTTTGACCTTCTGCTGCAAGCTTAATCATATTGTAAATTGAATCATCTACTCTCATTGTTACAGTTTTCATAACAACTCCTTTGAATATTTATATTTACTATTATATTCAATTTTATTCATAATGTCAATATATTTGTGATACAATTGTGGTACACATAACGACCAAGCTCACCTGCCGCTATGGAGCGCAGCGGAATAGCGGTCAGGTGAAGCGCCTTGTTAGGCTTTAAGAGTTAGCTCTGTGTATCATTATTTTGTTGCCGTCTTGGTCGGCGATAATTG
>Ga0256840_1002636_pt1 | contig 15563 bp, 10 predicted proteins | sample 355202metaG_FD_185969 | JGI IMG/M metagenome (GOLD analysis project Ga0256840, IMG submission 185969) | Hydrothermal vent microbial communities from Mid Atlantic Ridge, Atlantic Ocean - 355-202 | ecosystem: Environmental > Aquatic > Marine > Hydrothermal vents | place: Atlantic Ocean: Mid... | reverse complement strand
CCATTATTTAGGTTATCAAACTCAACCTCACGTACTTCTATTGATAAAAGACGTAAATTCTCTTCACGTAATGAAAACAACCCCAGACGGTCAACCAAGTTTAAAGTAGCCGTCCCCTCATTATTTAATTGATCCAATATATCTGTAGGCACATTAAAAGTAACACCACCCGTTAGTTCCCTGGATGGGTTATTGTTGTATTCATCTAATATTTCAAACGCTATATCAGCAAGCTGGTCTTCATAAATGGCTTTCAGGCTGTCAAAGTCTGCTTTGGTTAAATTTCTAGCCGTATTTGTATCACAACTGGCACCACTTAAGCCTTCGCCGAGGTCATTTTCATCAATCGCAATAGCCAGTCTGCAAAAATCAGCAAATAAACTATTCAGATCAAGCTCCATATCAAAGTCTTTAAGCAAACGATACTCATATGCTTTTGCCATATAATATTGATAAAGCTCCAAGCGATGTCTTGCCCGTTGTGCCATACCATCTAAGTAAGCTAAAGTACGTGGATTTAACGAGGCTGAGACATCCCTAACCACTTCACTCATCGCATCAATGGCCAACATATTTTTAGTCAGAGCTGATGCTAGGAAATTGACCGCTTGGATGGTTCCTATTAATTCTTTAGCAAATTTGGTTTTCCGAGTATTCAGTCCCTTTAGCTCTTCAATAATCTCTGCAAAACGAGAATCTGTTGCTAATATTCTATTCAATTCTTCTCGTACAGCTGGATCAGCTGCAGTCGAACCTGCAATAATTTTTACTGACGAACCCAAGGCATCAATAACGGGTTTCCTTAATTCATTTAACCGTTGAGCCCCCTCCATTGCCACACAAGCTTTAACTAATGGGCCTGATTTTTCAGCACATTCCAATAAAGTCTCTGTATCATTCAGCTGCCCATCTATACCTTCATTCCAATATTCATCCAGTGCATTTCCCGCTGAAGCTCCAGCGCTATTCAATAACGCTTGCTCCAGTGGTTTGTCGGGGTCAATATCAGGAATCCCCGTAATAAAATTCCCGGCAAATGTTAATATTGGCTGTGCAAGTGGAAATACTTCAGCTATTTTAGTTAATGTTCTGCCAATATTTCGGATGACGGCCGCTTCTTTTGCTTTAGGTAATAATTCCTGTTCTAAGGCTTTAATTTTAGCCTTTTCAAATTCAATATCTACAGCTAGGTTTTCAACTTCATTTTGTAAGCGAGGAATGCTCTCCACTGCTTCAGTATATTGCTGTTTATAATCATCAATTTGTGTTTTTAAGGTAGCAATCATATCCTGTGCAGCAGTTTGTCGAGCTGCAATACTATTAGCACCATTACTCATCCAATAATTTAGCCACAGCACATCCATAGCGACATCTATTTCTTGTTGAAAAGCAGCTCTGTTTACCTCAAAGGACAATAATGGTGACCATCCAACTGGGTTGCCAAAATAATCCAGATTTGAATGTAAACGTTGTTGTAACGATAGTAATTCATCTTGTGCTTGGATCAATTCAGCCTGTTGTTGATCTAATTTTTGTTGTGCTTCTTCTACTGTTAGCGAAGAATCAAGTACTGACCATTGCTCAGAAGCCATATAGTCATCAAGTGCAACTATATAAGTTTCTAATAAGTCATTAACCGAATCGTAATGACCATAAAGATAAGCATCCTTAATATAAGATGTGGCCATTGAAAGACCAGTTGGGGTTAACCAGCGATAAGTTTTGCCAATAAATTTTGCTGGCGTTTCAATTCCTTGGGGTATATTGGCGAAAGGGCCTGAATACGAACGTCCATAAGCAGTAGATGTAAAAGAGTTTGTACATTTACTGTATGTACAACTTACTTCTCTTGAATATCTTGGGGTTCCAGGGGCACCCCCATTGGCTCTATTCGCCCTGGTGCCCGCTATTCCTCCTGAATTATTAAATAAAGCACTCGCTAAATCAACAGAAGAGGTCAATTGCCCTGAATCACCTCCATTCCCAGGCTTCCCCCCTACTATTGCATCTGATCCGCTTAGAGGCTGTTTAGGATCGCCAGCATTTGTTGTACCCGTGCCACCTACAGAACAGCTAGTTGTTAATTTTGCATAGGTCACCGTGACTCCAGTAAAACTCCAGGTTCTCCGTGAACAAAAAGCCCAAGCAGTTCCATATATTTTTTTTACATTGGAAGAGTTCGATCTTCCCTTAGTCCCATTCCTACCTAAACCTGCGGGTTGTCCATTACCGCCAGTCAAAATAAACCGTTTATTTGCTGAGCTATCGGCATAAAATTTATCAATATACAACGATACACTCCCCGCCATATGCCCATGAGTACCCTGATTAAACTGTGCGGGTCGGGTTGTTTTTGAATCAGGTAGTGTACTTATCGACCCAGGATCCTGTCCATCTACGTCTTCAAAACGAAGATTACGTGCGTAAATCGTCACATTTGTTTGCGGTAAATGCATGGCACTTTTAAATACCACAGTATCCGCATAAATTTCTAAACTCTCTAAATCCTTATTATCGTGGTAACTCCATAATCCATTTGGGTGACCCTGTTCAAATACAACTTTTTGACCTGTGATAACAACCTGCCTTAGTTTTCTATGGCTGGTATTAAAATATGTTGTGCCAGGGTCTTTCGATTCTGTGATTGATAAATATCGTCTATCTTCTGGATTAGGTAAAGGGTTTCCAGGCTCCAAACCAAATGCGGTTTGCTCCGGTTGCAACTCTTGTAAAGGCGTGATGACGACACTTTGTGAAATTGATTGGCCATTTTTTTCCGCTTTAAACACAACAGAAAAAGCTGAATTATCATTGATGTCAGGACTATAGTTATACACTCCAGTAACGGGGTGAAGCTGTTGTGTCCCCTGCGCTATCCCATTATCAGTAAATGAAAACAACGGTGAAGCACCCAGCTCAGTTGCCGTTAATTGAAAGTCCAATGAAGTTGGCTGCGTTTGAGCAACCCAAACTGTCTGTGGAGGAATCTCTCCAATTTCAAAAACAATGGCTTGTGCGACAGATGTTTGAACGCTCTGTAATATAAAAACATAGCAAAGAAGTAGACTAAATATTTTTGATGATGTTTGTTTGGTTAACATAATGCCCCCTTGTCTGTTCTGTTGAAGCTATTTATTATTTTCATTTTCAAACCTCTGTCAGAATCTTATTTAACTTTACTTCCATTCTATCGTCAAAACTCAAGCTTAAAACAGATCAGCTAGGGGTCAACTTCAGGTCACCCTAAAAACAAACCAATGAAACCTGGCTTCAAATTAGCTTTATACTGCTTTAAAACCACTATATACTTCAATTTAGGCTTTTTATTTTTTTCTATTTGAATAGATAAAAGTAGTACTGATGGCATGAGTAAATATATAAAACTAAAACCAGACAAGTTGAAATCTCTCCGGCGAGAGCGCGGATTAAGTCAAGAATCGGCTAGCTGGGAATGCCAACGACTCCGTCTACATATATCTGAAGCGACATTTAAAAGAGCTGAAGCAGGTAAAGCTATTCTTTATCGTACCGCAAATGATTTTGCAAAATTATTCAATCTACCGTTATCAGAGCTGATCAACGAAGATATTTCTCTTTTGGATGCTCCCCGACGTAGGGTAGGGGACTTAATATTACCCGAAACTATAGCTCAGGATTTTGGCTTCATAGGCAAGACAGAGCCAAGTATTATTAAACCCTCAATCCTTAGCACTGGCTTTGATGAAACTTCCTCAAAAGTATTATTAGGCCGTGATTTTGAATTGTTGCAATTTAAACAGGCACTCAATATTTGTAGCCATCAACATGTGGGCCGTTTACTTTGCATTCGTGGTGTCCCTGGAATTGGAAAGTCACGATTACTGGCCGAATTTAAGCGTATTGCAGCCGCATCGAATATAGCCTTTATCACCATTAAAGTTAAACAAACGCAGGGAAGTGAGCCTAGTTCAGCTCTAACCGAATTGTTATTACAACTCTTAGATATTTTACCCTCTCAAGCGAATGAAGCCTTCCTCACTCAATCTACCACTCGCTTTCTTTTAAATCAAAAAGACCAATTTCATTTCTGTTACCTCCTTGGTATACCTATACCCAGCGTACTAGAACACATAGCTGAGACACTCAATTTTACCGAACACGCAACTAACGAAAAAGATCTGTTACTAAAGCTAATTTCAAGCCTTCATAAGGAAAAGCCCTGTGTCATTGCTTTTGATGACATGCTCAGGAGTGATAAATCATTAACCCTAAGCCTCCGCCTGCTCTCAGCTTCGATTCAAAACCTTCCCATTATATTAATTTTAGCAACCCTGTCTGAAAACAACCCTATTGATGCCATTTGGCGAAGTTGCGTAATTAATACACCGACTATTACCTTAGATTTATCACCTTTAAATACAACCGAGGCAGAAAAATTTGCCCATTATTATCAGGTGCTAGAACCAGATTATATTCAGCAGGCCATTCATCTTTCAGAAGGAAACCCCTTATTCCTTGAACAATTACTAATGAATTACCCTTGTATGGTCGGCTGCTTCCCTAGTGACTTGCGTAATTTAATGGATTTACGCCTTAAAGCCATGGATAAAAATGCTCAAACTGTGCTCAAGGCCGCTGCTATTATTGGTACTAAAATTGATCTTGAGTTTTTAGATTATATGGTCGATGATATTGACTATGACCTTAATCGTATGATTAAACAGCTTATTGTACGACCCCTTGATGCTGATAACATCGAATTTTGTCACGACCTTATCAGGCAAGGTTTTTATGAAAACATTGAACAACAAGAAAAGCTCACTTTTCATGCTAAAGCGGCTCAATGGTATTTGGAAAAAGATAAACGCCTTTATGCCAAGCATTTAAGTTTATCCGAGAGGTATAAAACCCCTTCTGCACCTCTTCAAACAGCTGGAAAGCAAGAAAAAAAGCATTACTATGGCAATGCTTTATCAATGATTGATAAAGCATTATCTATCACAAGTAATAAGGCAGAGTCTTTTCGTTTTTACTTTTCTAAAGGGCTTATTCTAAAACAATTAGATTTGCCTGAAAAATCACTTAAATGTTTTATTGATGCGCTCAACCATGCAGAAAATGATCAACAAAGTAGTGAAATTTATCTTGAAATGGCCTATACCTATCAACTTTTGCAACGCGATGAAGATGCACTAAGAGTCATTAATAGCGCTGCTCAGTATCAGTCAAGTACCAAGGCTCAAAAAGCTCGGTTTCAATGTTTATTACAACAAATCAATTCGGGGCAACACAATAGCCAAAGCCAACCCTTAGGGGTTGTCGATAATGAACGGGAACAGGCATCTTCAGGTCGCATCGCAAAAGCCATTCAAGAATCTAAAATCAAGCTAGATGATTTACTTTCGATTACTCCCTGCCAGGAAAATAATGCTAACAATCAAAATCAACAAATTATTAAAATTGGGCTGTTACATTCACAAACTGGAAACCTCCAGCAACTGGAGGAAGGTGTTATCCGTACAACGTTAATGGCCATTGGGGAAATCAACCAAAATGGAGGGCTTTTAGGGCATTCAATCGAACCTGTAATTATCGATGGAAAATCCTCCGAGGATGGCTTTTATGCCGGTGCAAAACAGCTGGTCAATAATAAAGAAATCAATACAATTTTTGGCTGTTCAATCTCTTCAAGTCGGCGCATAATCAAACCATTAATTGAATCCAGCCAGCACTTATTAATTTACCCTTTCCAATATGAAGGTATAGAACACTCTGACCATATATTTTACGTAGGCCCTGCACCCAATCAAACCGCCTTACCCGCGATAGAATGGTTATTTCACAAGCAACATCACAATTTTTATTTATTAGGCTCAGACTATGTCTACCCTAGAGCCACTAATTTAATCATCAAAGAACAGTTATGCTCATGGCGATTAAATTTAACAGCTGAAAATTATGTACAACTTGGTTGTTCTAATTTCAACAAAATCATTGAAGATATTAAGCACAAACAGCCAGATGTTGTAGTGCTTACCTTGGTTGGGCTATCAACTAACCGTGAATTTTTTCGCCAATTCCATCAAGCTGGCCTAGAGACCTCAAAAATCACCCTGCTTTCCTTAGTTCTTTCCGAAAATGATCTTATCGATATTCCGACAGAGTCTGTCGCAGGTACGCACGCAGTATTCAGTTATTTTCAAAATATTGACAACCCCATTAATGAACAGTTTGTACGGCGGTATAAGCATTGTTTTGGTAACAAAAAACAAGTGGGAGGGTATATGGAATCAGCCTATGTCGGCGTTTATTTATGGGCAAAAGCAGTTCAAAAAGCAAAAAGTTTTGAACGTAGTAAAATTATCCAGGCTATGAAAGGGGTTGCCCATTTTGGTCCGGGTGGTATTGCCTATATTGATGAAAACAACAACCATGTCTGGCGCCATGTTCAAATTGCAAAAGTTGGAGAGGATGGTGAATTCCAACCGCTATGGCGTTCACAGAAACCCATCAAACCAGAACCCTTCCCTCTAGGTCTGTCTCCTTTGGACTGGACTCAGAAGCTAGAAAGAATACAACGGGAGTGCTAGGGGTGCTACCCATTTATAGGTAAAAATCGACTCAGTGTTGGTTATGCAAGACGGGGGTTGTACCTTCATTTCAACCAAATCAATACAATCGAAAAAAACAGCAATAAGGTTATGTTTTTTGGTAGCCCGTAAAGCAAGTGTTATTGTAATGTAGCTTTGGACATTCTGAAGGAAAGGTTTATAGCTAATAACAGATGTACCCCACTACCCATGCTTCTGACAACAAAAAGACAATATGAATACGCCCAATCAAGACCAACAGTTTAGTCGCTTAGATAGTGCTTTCGCTGGTTTCTTAACCCAGCGAACATCGCTGACAGCTTCTCAAAAAACCAAGTTAGAAGCTTTACTTTCTAAGCTATCTTATCAACAATCCCAAGGGCATAGCTGCGTTCAAATTACTGAGCCAGAACAGCAATTAATCTCAGCATCAGGGCTTATCTCAAAAAATGAGGCTTCGCCTTTAAAACTAGAGCACAATCGTTTATACCTACATCGCTACTGGTTTTATGAGAACCGTTTGGCTGAACAGATTAAAGCTTTATTGCCCCCCCTACAGCAGAACAATGAGAGCAGCTCTCTTATTAACCGTTATTTTATTGAACTGATCGACGAAATAGATTGGCAAAGGGAGGCGGCAATCAAAGCCATGAGCCAGTCATTCACCATAATTACAGGCGGCCCTGGCACGGGAAAAACCACAACCGTCGTAAAAATATTAGCGTTATTACAAGAACAAGCATCAATGACGGATCATCCATTGCATATTGCATTAGCCGCTCCCACGGGAAAAGCCGCCATGCGCTTACAGGAATCTATTGGTTTTAGCAAAAGTGCACTGCCCTGCTCAGAAAAAATAAAACAGCTGATTCCTGAATCAGTCACCACTTTACATCGTTTATTAGGCGCTAACCCCCCATCCCCTTATTTTATTCATGATGCTAAGCAACCCTTGGTCTATGACTTAGTCGTCATTGATGAAGCTTCTATGATTGACTTGGCCTTAATGAGTAAACTAGTTGATGCCTTAAAACCAAATTCAAAACTCATTTTATTAGGTGATAAAGACCAGCTTGCATCCGTTGAAACAGGTTCTGTTTTAGCTGATTTAACAGCGGCATTGCCTTTTAATACGGTTGAATTACAAAAATCACACCGCTTTCAGGGTGCCATTAAAGATTTAGCCATTGCGGTAAACAAGCAAGCCTCAGATGAAGCTTGGGCATTATTAAAGGGGACAGGGCAACAAATAAGTTTATTGACTGATAACTTAATTGATTATACTGCAGAGCAGTACGCGCCTTACTTATCAAAAGTGAGAAACAATGCTGATTTTACTGAAATTTATACGGCCTTTAGTCAATTTCAAGTGCTATGTTCAAACCGACGAGGCGAACAGGGGGTCGTAGAGATTAATCTACAGCTTGAGGCCAAATTACAGCAACAAAATAAAATACATCTTTCAGGTCAGTGGTATATCGGTCGCCCGGTTATGGTGACTCAAAATAATCCCTCCATGCAACTTTACAATGGTGATATTGGTATTTGTTTGTTTGATAAAGAGATGAGCCGCTTAACTGTTTATTTTTTAACAGCCGATGGTAGTATAAAAAAAGTATTACCCAGTCGAATGCCCGAGCATGAAACTGTATTTGCTATGACCATTCATAAAAGCCAAGGGTCAGAATTTGATGAATGTTTGTGCGTACTGCCCCTTGTTATCAACCCCATTTTAACTAAAGAGTTAATTTATACCGCTATTACACGCGCAAAAACAAAATTAAAAATAGCCAGTAATTACACTATTTTTAATCAGGCTTTACAGCGCCGCGTACAGCGAACAAGCGGATTATTTGAAAGGTTAGCGGGTGAGAGTTAACTCACCCTCGACTGCTTTTAATGATCTCTTTGAACGGCAAACTTAGCCAATGAAATTAATGCTTGTTTAGACTCTGATTCTGGCAAACAATCTAAAGCAGCTATTGCTTTTTGTGCGGCTTCATCTGCACATTTTTCAGTATATTCAATAGCATTAGTTGAAATAACAATATCATAAACTTGGTTAAATGCTTCTCTTGACCCTTGCTTAATGGCATCAATCACTACTTTTGCCTGACTCTCTGTGCCATGAGTGATCGCGTAAATTAATGGCAATGTTGGCTTACCTTCGGCTAGATCATCTCCTAAATTTTTCCCTAAATCTTCAGTCGTTGATTTGTAATCAAGTGCATCATCAATTAATTGAAAAGCAACTCCCAGCTCCTGCCCATAAAGAGCAAGTGCCTCCTCAGTTTTCTGATCTGAGCCCGCCAAAACAGCAGCTAAGCGAGTCGCCGCACTAAACAAAATAGCGGTTTTTCTGGCAATCACTTCAAGATATTTTTCTTCAGTCGTATCAGGGTTATTACAATTCAATAACTGTAACACTTCACCTTCAGCAATTGCAGTGGTCGTCGTAGAAAGAATTTCCATTACTCGCATATTATCAGTACGCACCATCATTTCAAAAGCGCTTGAATAAAGGTAATCACCCACTAAAACACTAGCAGCATTCCCCCAAACTGCATTGGCGCTTTCTTTACCTCGCCTAAGGTCTGATTCATCCACAACATCATCATGCAATAGCGTCGCAGTATGAATAAACTCAATAACGGCTGCTAAAACTAGGTGCTTATCAGTTACTTTTCCCAATGCTTTAGCTACGAGTAACAACAACATAGGCCTTAATCTCTTGCCGCCACTACCAATAATGTAATGGCTCATTTGATTAATAAGAATAACGTCTGAACTTAGTTCGTTAATAATGAGCTGGTCAACAGCCTTAGCTTCGACTGCTGTTAAATTTTTTATAACATCAAAATCAATTGACTCTGAGCCATTTATAGTACCTTGTGTTGTCATTCTTAGTTTTTGCATATTGCCTAATATAATCAACTGACCATGCTATTGAATAATATAGGGTGGTGTCAATAGCTTTCTTATGTTATTTTATCGGCATCCTAACGGGGCAAGTTAATTAATAGTTGACGAAGCTTGATTTTACACATATAATTTTCTGTTCACTTTTAACAGATTAAATGCTTGGAGCTTACGCAGATGTACGCGGTAATTCAAACAGGTGGTAAACAGTACCGAGTAGAAGAAGGTACTACACTAAAAATAGAAAAACTTGAACTTGGTGCCGGCGACAGCGTAGAGTTTGATAAAGTATTAATGATTCAGTCTGACAGCGAAACTAAAATCGGCCAACCTTATGTTGAGTCAGGAAAAGTTACTGCAGAAGTTGTCTCTCAAGGGCGACACAAGAAAGTAAAAATCATTAAATTCAAAAGACGTAAACACCATATGAAACAAATGGGGCATCGTCAATACTTCACAGAAATCCAGATTACTGGTATTTCTGCTTAATTAAGGAGATATACAATGGCTCATAAGAAAGCGGGTGGTAGTACTAGAAACGGTCGTGACTCCAATGCCAAACGTCTTGGCGTTAAGCGTTACGGCGGCCAAGAAGTTCTAGCAGGTAACATACTAGTTCGCCAACGCGGAACAAAGTTCCACGCAGGTGAAAACGTTGGCATGGGTAAAGATCATACTTTATTCGCAAAATCCAACGGCAAAGTGCTTTTTGAAGAAAAAGGCCCTAAAAACCGTAAATTTATTAGTATCGTCGCTGCTGCCGCATAGAGCAACGCTATCAATAGATAAAAAAAGCCTCGTCTTTGACGGGGCTTTTTTGTTTGTGGTCATTAATTAATGCAAAGCTAATTTATAGCATTGTATTTAATGGGTAAGTCTGCACAGATGCACCCATACATTTAAGAAAAAAATGAGATTTGTAGACGAAGCTGAAATTAGAGTAGAAGCAGGCGCTGGCGGTAGCGGCGTTGCCACCTTCCGTAGAGAAAAATACATCCCCATGGGCGGCCCCGATGGTGGTGATGGTGGTGATGGTGGAAGCGTCTACCTTATTGCAACTGAAAACGTAAATACTCTAGCTGACTTTCGCTACAACTCCCTACACAAAGCTCAGCGCGGCCAAAATGGCATGGGCAGAGACTGTACTGGGCGAAAAGCAGAGGATCTCTATATATCCGTCCCTCCTGGCACCATTGTTTATGAAACCAGCACCGATGAAAAAATTGGTGACCTGACCAAACCAGGCGACACATTGCTTGTTGCTAAAGGTGGCTTCCACGGCTTAGGCAATACTCGCTTTAAAAGTAGCGTCAACAGAACCCCTCAGCAATTCTCAAAAGGTAAGCCAGGTGAACAGCGAACCCTAAAGCTTGAGTTAATGGTTATTGCTGACATAGGCCTACTAGGACTCCCTAACGCTGGGAAATCCAGCTTAATCCGTTCAGTATCATCAGCCAAACCTAAGGTAGCCGACTACCCCTTTACCACCTTACACCCTAACTTAGGGGTTGTTAGAGTTGATGATTTACGTAGTTTTGTTATTGCCGACATTCCTGGTGTTATTGAAGGTGCAGCAGAAGGCGCAGGTCTTGGCTTGCAGTTTTTAAGACACCTTTCTCGCACAGAACTTTTACTACACATCATCGACGTACAACCTTACGAGTCAGACGATACTCCCGTCGAAGCCGCTAAAAAAATCACCAAAGAGATTGAAAAATGGAGTGATGAGCTAGCAAACAAACCTCGTTGGCTAGTCCTGAATAAGATAGATCGCTTACTAGACGAAGAGTGCGAAAGCCACTGCCAAGCCATTATTGATGAGCTTGAATGGAAAGGCCCTACCTTTAAAATATCAGCCCTTAAAAAACAGGGGACTCAAAGTCTAATGTACGCCATTATGGATTTAGTAGAGCATCAACGGCAGGAAAAAAACAGTGAGCAGAAGTGATTTTGCTAATGCGAAGCGAATTGTCATAAAAATTGGCAGCTCCCTTTTGACCAGTGGCGGACTCGGTTTAGATAAACCAGCCATTGCAGCTTGGGTTGAGCAAATGGCAAAAGTCAGCCTGCAAAATAAAGATGTAGTACTGGTTTCTTCAGGCTCAGTTGCCGAGGGCATCAGTCGCCTAGGCTTAAAAAAACGCCCAACTACACTACACGAATTACAAGCAGCCGCATCCGTTGGCCAAATGGGGCTTGTCAGGGTTTTTGAAGATAACTTTCAAAAATACAACATCCATTCAGCCCAAGTATTACTAACCCACGACGACCTCTCTGATCGCCAACGATATTTAAATGCAAGGAGCACTCTATTAACCTTGCTTGATTTTGGTGTTATTCCCGTCATAAATGAGAACGATGCCGTTGCAACAGAAGAGATACGCTTTGGCGATAATGACACATTAGCTGCATTAGTTGCCAACCTTGTTGAAGCTGACTTATTAATTATTCTAACTGACCAAGCAGGGGTTCTTGATTCCGACCCAGGTATCAACCCAGATGCCAAATTAATCTCAACAGCTAGTGTAAACGCCCCCCTACTAGATGAAGTTGCAGGCGAAAGCCGCAGCGGCCTTGGGCGGGGCGGCATGTTTACAAAAATACGAGCAGCTCGACTCGCTGCTCGCTCAGGTGCCGCTACCGTTATCGCGTCAGGAGACGAAACAAATATCATTACTCGCGTTATCTCAGGGCAATCATTAGGCACCTATTTAATACCCGATATAGCTCCTTTAGCCGCCAGAAAGCAATGGTTAGCCGGACAACTACAACTAAAAGGGGCTCTTACCCTAGACGATGGCGCTGTTAATATTCTCAAAAATGCAGGAAAAAGCCTGCTTGCCGTTGGTGTTAAATCAATTAGTGGCGATTTTCAACGCGGAGACCTTGTTTCTTGCCAAACCGAAAAGGGTACTGAAATAGCTCGCGGGCTAGTCAATTACGGAGCCTGCGACTGCAAAAAAATATTAGGAAAAGCCAGTATAGAATTTGAAGATCTACTTGGTTATGCTGACGATTCCGAGCTTATCCACAGAGATAACCTGGTCATCGTTTAATTCTTTTACTTGTAAGCAAACAATGATGATCTAGGGGTGCCCGCCCTCGGCGCGAGGATAATTAAAAACTTCAGAGAAAAGAGCATTATTATATTCGCGCCGAGGGCGGACGCTCCTACAAAACACTGCACTTCGTGCCTCAGCACACCCTACATCAACTTGCTTAATTTAAGGGTATTAACTTAGAGTACCTAACAAGGTCATTCTTATGATATTCCTTACTTAAACAAATCTGCTGATTTATAAGAAAACATCAACACATACCCCCACCCCAGTATAAAACACACACCTCCTATAGGCGTAATCATTCCCAGCCACTTTGCACTTAATATAGCCAATAAGTACAAGCTCCCCGAAAACAATACAATACCACTAAACATTAACCAGCCAGCCCATTTTAAATGGTCAGATTCTGGTGATTGCAGCCTAAACACCGCAACCAAACCCAACCCTAAGGCGTGCCACATCTGATAGTCTACTGCTGTTTTATAGACAGCCATCATTTCAGCACTCATGATAGCTTTTAAGCCATGAGCACCAAATGCCCCCATCATCACACCTGTCAAACCACACAGCGCACTTAAAAACAGAAAATTTGTTCGCATTATTTTTCCTTCAATCGCGGCATAAGCTGCACTAAATTACAGGGTTTAGTTCTAAAATCTAACTGTGCTTTAATTAAATCATCCCACGCTGTTTTACAAGCTCCCGACGAACCCGGCAAACAAAATACGTAGGTACCATTAGCAACACCAGCTACCGCCCTTGATTGCATCGTTGATGTTTTTATATCCTGATAAGACAACATTCTAAAAACCTCCCCAAAACCATCGAGCACCTTATCCAGCAATGGCATAATGGCTTCTGGAGTCCCATCCCTGCCGGTAACTCCAGTTCCTCCAGTCGTCACAATTGCATCGACATTAGCCTCCACAATCCAATTAGAAATAACAGCTCTAATATGATACATGTCATCAGCTACAATCTTCTTATCAAAAACAGTGTGTCCTGCCTGCTCCACCCTCTCACTCAATATTTTTCCTGAAATATCATCCGCTTCCGTTCGGGAATCAGAAATAGTTAATACTGCGATATTCAGTGGCAAAAATTGCTTTTCTATACTCATTTTATTCCTTATTGCAATACTAGAAAAAAGGCCTCAGACCCGCGCTGAATATTGACCAATAGAGCCCGTCGCGGATCAGTCACTTGCTTAAGCTGCGTTAAATCACGCACCCTATACCGGTTTGCTGACACAATGACATCTCCAGGTCGTATACCACTCCGCCACGCATAAGATGCCTGCTTTATTTTTACAAACAGAACACCTTCCAGCTGATTATTCTCTGTAGCCGACAAAACTGTATCCTTCAACCCTCTATGCAGTTTACCACCCGCCAACACTACTTTTTGCGGCTGCCCAATCACTGCGGTAACAGTTTTTTCCACATTCCCTCGCACCAAATCAATTTCAACTTGCTCTCCAATCTGCAGTAAACCAACAATATTTCTAATCTCGTGACTGCCTTTAGCTTTCTTGCCATTTAAAGACACAATAATATCCCCAGGCTCTATTCCGGCAATCTCAGCTGCTGACCCTCCCTGCACCTTGCTAACAACAGCCCCTCGAGTACTTCTTAAATCAAAAGCCTCCACTAGCTCAGGGGTTAAATCCTGAGTCGTCACACCCAATAACCCCCTTTTAACCTCACCATGTTTAACCAGCACCTTTTTAAGGGTCATCACCATATTAGAGGGAATTGCAAAGCCAATACCAACATTACCCCCACTAGGTGCAAGAATAGCGGTATTCATACCAATAAATTCGCCTCGTAAATTAACCAATGCCCCCCCTGAATTCCCCGGGTTAATAGAGGCATCTGTCTGAATAAAATCTTCATACCCCTCTATCCCAAGCCCAGTTCGCCCTAATGCACTAACAATACCTGAAGTGACTGTTTGCCCTAAACCAAACGGGTTACCTATTGCAACGACAAAATCACCTACTCTTAATTTATTTGAATCTGCAATAGGTAGCTCAGTTAAATTATTCGCAGGAATTTGAATAACAGCCACATCAGCTTCAGGATCCGTACCCAGTAATATCGCCTTTAAGTTTCGCCCATCATTCAGCGTTACCATTATTTTATCTGCTTTATCAATAACATGATTATTAGTTAAAACATAACCTTTGTCTTTATCGATAATAACACCAGAGCCTAAACTATTTTTTTGCTGTTGCCTAGGCATTTTAAAAAAATGCCTAAAAAATGGATCCCTTAATAAAGGGCTATCCCTATGCTGTATATTTTTTGTAGTTGATATATTAACCACGGCAGGCATACTTCTTTCCAGCATTGGCGCCAGAGAAGGCAAGGCTTGCCCCCCTACATTAACCGGCAATCCAGCATAAGAAATACTCGACCCCAGAAAAATTAGAAAAAATATATTTAAAATGACAAGATATTTTTTTTTCATCAATGTTTCCATAATTTGTTTTTGAGACATAGACAACATTAATAACAAAATGTTTAATCTACTATAATATTTAAGGATAACTATTACTTAATACTCAACTACAGCAACCATTAGACAGCATACACCTACACCAGGTTGATACTTGTCAACACCACCATTGCACGAATTATACCCATACATTAAGATGGATTGAACAATTAACAAAAAAAGCCCTCTAAGCTTTAATGCCTTAGCAGATAATCAATTTTTTGACTAAACTAAGAAGCTACCCTCTTACTAAGGAATGCGCATGAAACAACTTCCCGATTTCTAACTTGTCTTTTTGCTCCAGATGGAATGATCTCATTCGTTACGTAGCTTGCTATGCGCCTCATGAGATCATTCCACCTGAAACAAAATCCTACGTTATAATTTCGGGAAGTTATTCCATACACGTTCCTAAACAGATATTAACCCTTGCCATTTTTAAATGACTGTAGACATTCAATCAAAAGAAGGAAAAATCATTCGCCGACTTATCCCTCTGTCAACCATACCAGCA
>Ga0256840_1002635_pt1 | contig 15566 bp, 18 predicted proteins | sample 355202metaG_FD_185969 | JGI IMG/M metagenome (GOLD analysis project Ga0256840, IMG submission 185969) | Hydrothermal vent microbial communities from Mid Atlantic Ridge, Atlantic Ocean - 355-202 | ecosystem: Environmental > Aquatic > Marine > Hydrothermal vents | place: Atlantic Ocean: Mid... | reverse complement strand
TCAGGAAGCTATTGGGATCGTAATGTAGAGATAGATATTCTAGCCTTAGATGAGAAAGAGAAAATTATCGCCGGAGAGTGCAAGTGGCGCAATCACAAGATTAATAAAAAAGAGCTTCATAAGCTAGAAGAGAAGTGCGAGAAATTAGCTTTAAAAGCTGATTTGATTGTTCTTTTTTCAAAGCGTGGCTTTTCAAATGAGCTCCTCTCCATAGCGAGCGAGAGACTCAAACTCTATAGTGCTGAAGATTTTAAAGTTTTGCTAAGAGACAATCCGTAGCGCTGTGTAGGCTTCTTGTAGAAGTTGAAACTTTTGCGTGTAGTGATGCACAACATCTAAATTTTCTTGATGTACTCGGTCAGGATGATAGACTTTTACCAATTTTTTATAACTCTTTTTCAGTGCATCTTGAGAAGAGCCAACAGGGCACTCTAAAACTGTATAGTAGTGTAGTATAGATTCAAATTGTTCATCCTCATCTTCTTGTGCATCAAATGAAAATTGAGCATATCTCCCATAAAGTCGTTGCATAAACTCTGAGTTATAACGGTACTGAAGCTGATAATGTAAAATATGACGCTTATTTAAAGAGCGCTCAAGTCTAGCCTTAGCCATCATCTGCGATACATCAATCACAAGTGAGGTTGATGAGACCTCAGTAATGTAAAGATCGAGTTGAGAGCGCAAATAGCCAATCACCCACAAATTTGGAGCATACAAGGAGATCACCACAGTATCATCATCATGGGCAAAAAGTTCTACACTAACAGGCTGTGGCTCTTCGTGTGAAACCAACTCAATTTTGATAGGCTTATCGGCATAACGCATCATAGAGCGTAGATAAAATTTGGAAGAAAAATCTTGTGTTTGGGAGTATTTTTCACTTAAAACTTTTAAAAATGCCTCTTTTGTTTCCCTTAAGGCGCTATTATTAAAAACCAAAACTGCCTTGGGTAGAAAAAGCATATCTTGCGTGTGAGCATTTAAGAAATTTGCCATCCATAGGGATTTCAGGGTATCAAAACCTGTACGGATAAGTATTAAATTATTTCGCAATACAACTTCCATGGCATCCTCTTGCACTTAGTTTACATGTAAGCATAAGCAAAAAAGGTACCAATTAGCAGATATCACTATAACACTCCACTCTTCTATCTCGTAAAAGTCCCCAATATTCCCGTATCCGTGCATTTTCTTTCAAATCAAAAGGCGCATAAATAATTGCTTCATCATCACGAGAGGCTTCAATAAGTTTTGCGCCACAGCTATCTGTGATAAAAGAGGAACCATAAAAAGTAAGTTCGCAACTTGCACCCTGCTCGACTCCAATACGATTTGCCACTACAATGGGTACCATATTGGCAGCGGAATGCCCCATCTGAACTCTTTGCCAATGCTCTTTTGAATCTATCTTAATCTCAGGTTCACTTCCTATTGCCGTAGGGAAAAAGATAAGCTCAGCACCCTTGAGTGCTAAAATTCTTGCCGTTTCGCTAAACCATTGATCCCAGCAGATACCCACACCAATGCGTCCAAAAGCAGTATCATAGACTTGAAAACCTGTATCGCCAGGAGTAAAGTAAAATTTTTCCTCATATCCAGGACCATCTGGAATATGTGTTTTGCGATAATTTTGCATCACGCTACCATCAGCATCTATAACAACAAGAGAGTTAAAGTAATCACCATTTTCTTTTTCAAAATAACTTAGAGGCAAGACTACATGTAAGGCTTTTGCGAGCTCGGAAAATTCTTGAATTAAGCTACTTTGAGAACGCTCTACTGCCAAGGAAAAATATTTCTCATCCTTATCTTTACAAAAATAGAGACTCTCAAACAACTCTGGCAATAAAATAACATTGGCACCATTTTCTGCTGCTTCTCGTACCAAATTTTTAGCACGAGAGCGATTTACTCTTTGATCTTCATCCATTTTCATCTGGATGGCTGCTACTGTTAGCAAAAAAAACACTCCAACTGGGTTTCTACCTGAACACCAACAACGAACCCTAATATATGAGCATTTTCTACAGTAATGTAAATATCAGTTGTTCTCAAATTCTCTTCACACTGCTTATTTATCATCTTATTGCAAGTAGTAGCTATTGCAATATTAGACAACCCAAACATCACCACTAAAGCCAATATTACTTTTTTCATTTTCCGCCCTTTTTGTTACTCTAAGTATATCAATAATTTCTCTAATTGAAAATTTATCTTTCAAACTAGCAAAATTTTGATAGAATTACATTTCAATATCGGCATAGCTCAGATGGATAGAGCAGTAAATTCCTAATTTACAGGCCATGGGTTCGAATCCCGTTGCTGATACCACTTAAGTGCCTAATCTATTTTTCTAATTATTTTCTTACATGTAATACACTATACTACACAAAAAGAGAAAAAAGGATATGTTATGAATATTAATAATTCTTTAGTCAACACACAATATATGACTCAAAATCAAAATAGTGCTGATAAAATTTTAGGCATGATTGCTTCGACTCATCAGAGTCGATTAGATGATGTTGCTTCTACGAATATTGCCACTATGATGCAGTCAGAGATTTCTGGCATGGGTCAGAGTTTGATGAATCTCAATGATGGGATTTCTATGATGCAGATTGCTGATGGGGTGAGTTCTGGACTGAGTGAAAATGCTTCAAAACTCAACGCTATGAGTGTTCGTTACAATAGTGCATCCTTAAATAGTGCAGATAAAGCAGCCTTGCAGAGTGAATTCAGTGCCATTTCTGATAGTATGCAACAGAGCATAGAGTCAGCTTCTTATAATGGCATACAGCTTTTTAGCTCAAGTAGTGAGTTAGGAAGCATAGATACTAGCTCACTTGATATCACTTCACAAGAGAGTATTCAAAATTTTCAAGACCAACTTTCAACAATTCAAAGCGATATTGGAAGCAGTACTATTGCCATGACAAGCAGTATTAATTCCCTCCAGCAAGCACTCTTAAGTACAAGCGCAGCGCAAAGTCAGCTTAATGATACAGATATCGCTGACGCGGTAAATCAGTTTCAACAAGCGAACTTAAAAGTAGAAGTTTCTACTTTGGCACAAGTACACAAAACGCAAAGCTTACAAGAGCAGATGGGTCGCTTACTAGGCTAAGTCTTACATAGAAGACTTAGCTTTAATTCCCATCAATGAGAGTCCTACTCGTAACGAGAGGGCAACCACCATAAATAACTTTAGCAATTTCGCCTCATCTTCTTCGCCTATGATACGGTAGTCATAATAAAACTTATGCAGGCGGGCTGCAAGAGATTTTAGGTATTCTGGTAATTTTTGTACTTGTCTTGAATGGAAGGCATCATCAATAACTTCAGGTAGCAAAAGAGCTTCAAAAAGTAGTGCGTCTGCATCTTCGTTGAGTCCTGTAAGCCTTGCTTCATTGATAGTTTCTCTGCTCATATCACTTTTTGAGAGTATCGTCTGAATGCGTGCATGTGCATAGTTGATGTAAAAAACAGGGTTTGAGCTATCTTCGGCTTTGAGTTCATTAACATCAAACTCTAAGGCTGTATCAGACTTTTTGCTTGCAAAGATAAAACGAAGTGCGTCTGCGCCTATCTCTTCAACAATATCACTCATCAAGATAACATTTCCTGCGCGCTTACTCATTTTAAAAGGTTCACCATCTTTAAGTAAGCTTACCATTTGTGAAAGCAAAACTTCTAATTTTTCAGAGTCATATCCTAAAAAGTCAATAGCCGCTTTTACACGAGGAATATAACCGTGATGGTCTGCGCCCCAGATATTGATGTAGTGATCATAGCCACGCTCAAACTTTTGGTTATGATAGACGATATCACCTGCTAAATAAGTAGGACGACCATCTTCGCGAACAACAACACGGTCTTTTTCATCTGTCTTCTCAGAAGAGCGAATCCATGTCTTACCATCTTGCTCATAAACACCTGTACTCATTTTCTTTAAAGTACATCCCCAATCATCATAGAGTGAAGCTTCACTCACAAAGGTATCAAAATGAATATTTGCATCGGCTAAATCATCAGTAATGATTTTCATAACCTTATCTTTTGCCCAGAGTGCGAGCTCTCGTTGACGACTCTCATCACTAAGGATATTCTCACCAAATTCTTCAACTGCCTCTTTTGCCAAATCACTCATATACTCACCACGGTAAAAACTCTCCGGCCACTGCACTTCTTCATTCAAAAGAGAACTTCGCCCCTCTAGTTGAATCGAAAGTCCAAGCAAATCAATCTGGTTTCCTGCATCATTGACATAATATTCAGCTGTCATCTCATAACCAAGATGACGACCTAAACGCAAAAGAGTATCACCATATACCGCGCCTCTAGCATGTCCAATATGCAGAGGTCCCGTAGGATTGGCACTCACAAACTCTAAAAGAATTTTTTTATTTTTCTTTTCACATCCAAACTCTTCTTCATTGTCTAGTGCCCATTGAGCGTACTCATTTAAAAAAGATTCAGAGAGTCTAAAATTGATATAACCCTTGACGGATTCAACAGCTGAAAAAATCTCTGCTTCTCCAAAAGAAGAGGCAAGCTCTTGTGCAATAATCATAGGAGATTTACGAAACTCTTTCGCTAGAGAGAAGGCTATTGGGGTTGAAAAGTGACCAAAAGAACGATCTTTTGGTTTTTCTAAAACAACATCACGCTCAAAGCGTTCGCGCAAAAGCGCGGATACTTTTTGTTTCAATGCTACGCTTGTTTTGTTGTTTCAGCAGGTGCTTGCGTTGCACTCTCAGCAGGTGCAGTATCAACTTTTTTTGGTGCATCAGTTGCAACAATCTCTTCAGGTTCATCATCTTTAACAGATTTCTTGAAATTTTTAATTCCTTGTCCTAAACCTTTTGCTAATTCTGGAATTTTTTTACCACCAAAAAGTAGTACCACAATTCCTAAGATGATTAATAGTTCTGTTCCACCAGGCATGCCCATAGTTCTTCCTAATATTTAATTTTGTCGCAAAGTATATCTATGCTTTGCTTTTAGTGTGCTTATACATGTATTTAACAGCTAAAGCTAATGCTATCTTCTTCCCATTTTCTCACAAAATCATTAATAACTTGAGTGGGAATCTTCATACGCGCAGCTTTGGCTATACGAATAAGATGTTTTGCAGCGCGATCTAAGTCATCATTTATCAGTAAATAATCAAATTCACTGACACGCTGAATCTCTCGTTTTGCCATTTTTATACGATTTTCTATAATCTCTTTTTCATCAGTAGCACGAGAGTAAAGCCGCTTTTCTAGCTCGCACAAAGTAGGTGTTGTAATAAATACCGATGTCGTTATGTCACCCAAGCGACTCTGAATTGAGGTATGCCCCTGAACATCTATATCAAATATAACTAATTTTCGTTCTTGCAAGGCTTTTTTGACGGGTTTCATGGAGGTTCCGTAATAATTTCCATGTACCTTAGCATACTCTAAAAAATGCTCATTCTCAATATCTTTTTTAAACTCTTCTTGACTCACAAAATGGTATTCAAATCCTTCTGTTTCGCCTTTGCGAATCGGTCTTGTTGTTGTAGAGATTGAAAAATAATATGCACCGATCTTATCTTCAATTTTTTTAATTAGTGAGCTTTTACCTGCTCCACTAGGTCCTGATAGAACTAAAACAGCTCCTGTGTCAAAATTCATTCGTCGCCTCCAAATGAAATATTAATATTTATACTCATGCCTTTAAGAGAGTTTACAACATCATCATTATCAAGAGCTTTTAATAGTGTTTTCAAGGCCTCTACCCCTTCAACCTTTGTACTCTTGTTCGAGTTACTCTTTTGAGGAATTAGATCGTCTTCAAAAGCACTTTCAAGAACATCTGAAGCTTCAGCTTCACCAACGGCTATTTTGAGACTCTGCTCATCAAGATCATCTAATCCACTAAATGTCGCTAGAGATTCATTATTGTTTGCAATATCTAAAAGAATATCTTCATCAACACTCTCTTCGAGTTCCTCATCAGAGAGCTCTGAAACAGCGCTTTCAATCTCATCCTCAAGACTCTCTAAGGTGTTTTCATCAAGATCTTCAGTAAAATCCTCAAGTTCATCAGAATTCTCTTGTTTATGTTCTGTATCTAAGAGTTCGTCATCTTCAAAGCTTGGCTCTTGTAAAATATCATCAGATTCTTCAATATCTTCAAGAAGATCATCGTCTATATCTAATCCTAAATCATCAAGACTCCCTATAGAAATACTATCCTCAAGAGGATCATCCGCATCTTCTAATAAGCCTTGAACTTCAGCTAAATCATCTTTATCTAAAACGCTTTCTTGAACTTCCTCTTTTAGAGATTCTTCTTCGCTTGCATCAATTTCTAAAACATCATCAATATCCATAAGCATATCACTATCAGGCGCCATCTCATCAAGATCTAAAGCGCCTAAATCAAGATCATTCTCCATATCTTCTGTATCAAGCGTGAATTCATCATCACCGTTTTCACTAGATACCCCCCCTAAAGAGTTAGAAATAACTGTAAAAAACTCAACAAGATCTGTAGGTAAAAATGGCTTATTGATTATATGTTCAAAGCCTTTAGGCTTTTCGTTACCTCTATTTGCCATAAAAAGATGTTGTGAGGCAGTAATTGAAATGCCTAGACCAAGAGCACTCTCATCATTATAGAGTCCGTCATCAACAATTAATAAATCAACTTCATTACTTTTTATTGATTCAATATCAGAACAAATCTCAAGCTCATCTCCCGTCTTTTGGGCACTTAGTGTAACAAGTTTTGTCACAACAGGATTGTCATTAAAAAGTAGGACTCTCATTATAGAATCTCCCCTTGCGCATACGCGCATAAATTGCTATTATTGTAACTAAAAAGTTGTTAAATCATGAAACTCTTACTCACAATATCTCTTTTTATTCTCTCACTCTTCTCTCAAGATAGTTATTTTTTACCTGATGAGTATGACGATACCATCCATCATCTTACTAAAAAGATAAATAACGCAGAAAAATCTATCTTTATTTTAACAGATAATTTTAATCACTACAAGATAAAAAAGAGCCTTATTAAGGCGGCCAAACGAGGAGTACATATTAAGCTCATCTCTGCACATAATGATGAAAAAGAACAACTAGAACTCTACAAGAATATTGAAACATATCTTTTAAAACCTATACAGAGTCCCCTCTTAGATGGAAAAATTGCAATAACGCTCATTATCATTGACAATAAAATTATATGTAAGCTCTCAACTGCTCTTGAAACAGCACAGATGAAACATAATATTGATATCTTTACATGTAAGGATGATAAAGAGTTTATAGATAAAATAGATCATACTCTCACAATACTTATGAAACGCTCTAAAGCTTACCTAGAGAACTAAAAAAGCATTTCTAGGGCATTAAATGTCCCTTGCACCTCCCCTTTTAGAATCAAAACCATGCTCGCAAGTGTTGCAATTAAAACAACAAAAGAGATAGCAATCTTAATAGGAAATCCTATAACTAGAAGATTAAACTGTGGCATTGTCTTCATAAGCATTCCAAAAATCACATCTGCCAACCACGATAAAGCAACAATAGGAAAAGCAATCACAAATCCTACCATAAACATACGCGAAGCAGAGGCAATAACATAATCAAAAATATGAGGTGTCATTAAAAACCCCCCTAAGGGTATCTTTGAAAGAGAGGCATCCACAAAGAGCAGTATCCAATGATGCATATCTAATGAAAAAAGAACCATAAGCGCTATCAGTGATAAAAATTGACTGATTATTGGCATAGAGATACCAGATTGAGGATCAATTGCAGATGCCATAGAAAAACCCATAGCAAAAGAAATCTGTCCTCCCGCAAAAGTTATGGTGTGATATGCAAGAAGAAGTACGAGACCAATAACCAAGCCAAACAACAACTCTCCCAGTATAGCAACAATTAAAGAAGGCACTGTAATAGCAATAGTGAGTTCAGGCATAGAGTTATAAAAAACGACACTAAAGAAAAATGCCATTGCAGCCTTCAAAGTAACAGGAATGCTTGTATGTGCAAAGATAGGAACCGCCATAAAAAGAGCAGCAAATCGGATAAAAAGTAAAATAAAAGCGACAACATTTTCATCTTGAAAAAGTTGCGCCCACTCCACTGCTTTACTTTCTCTTAACTAATTGTTCATTTTCTAAGTGATACACACTATGACAACTAAAAGCCAATTGTTCATCATGAGTTACCAATATCATGCCTGCGCTATTAGCTTCAATATACTCATTAAAGAGTGTCATCACTTCCATAGCCGTCTCTTTGTCAAGATTTCCTGTTGGCTCATCAGCAAAAATAATGCGTGGTTTTTTAGTTAAGACTCTCGCTATAGAAACACGCTGTTGTTGTCCTCCTGAGAGTTCGGTAACTTTTTGAGAAATGACTTTTTCTATCTTAAGACGTGAGATGAGTTCATCATCAATCTTTTCATTACTCAAGATAGAAGCAACTTCTAAGTTTTCATAAGCACTAAAACCCTTAAAAAGATAGTGCGATTGAAAAATCATTCCTAAGTCATGACGGCGCATTGCCACCAAATCTTTGGCTTTGAGAGAACTCATATCTTTGTCAAGCACTAGTACTTCTCCTTCATTAGGAGTTAAAAGTGTTGAAAGTATATGAAGAAGGGTAGATTTTCCACTACCACTCACGCCTATAATAGCGATAGATTCCCCTGAACAAAGGCTTAAGTTTATATCATTAAAAAGAGGATAATCAAATTTGTGTGAAAGATTTTTTGCTTGGAGTAAAGTCATAAGGTATTATAAAGAGATTTTCTTAAAAAGAGAGAAGGGATTTAAAAAATGGCCAAGGAGAACCCCTTATGCCATTTGTGCTGCTACTTCAGCTGCAAAGTCATCAACTTTTTTCTCGATACCTTCACCTACTTCAAGACGAATAAACGCAGAAACTTCTGCTGTTCCACCAGCAGCTTTTGCCGCTGCTTCGACTGCCTCAGCTACAGTCATTTTGTCATCAAGAACATAGTTCTGATCGAGGAGTGCTTGCTCTTTGTCTAAAGTCGTATTATCTTGGATAAAACGAGCTAACTGGCCAGGAACAATTTTATCCCAGATTTTTTCTGGTTTATTTTGCTCTTTAAGTGTTGCTTTGATATCTGCTTCTGCTTCTGCCATAACTTCATCAGTTAATTGGCTCATAGAGATATACTGAGGAACATTTAAAAGAGGTTTCTTCATACGAGCACGCTCTTCATTCTCAGTTTTGATAGCTTCGATACGACCCTTAGTCTCAGAAGCTACATACTCAGCATCGAAATCTTTATACGAAAGTGTCGTTGGCTTCATTGCAGATGCGTGCATAGCAACTTGTTTTGCTACTGGAGCTAAAGCAGCTGCTGTAGCAGGTGAGTCACACTCGATAGCTACGATAACACCGATACGAGTATTTGAGTGCACATAACCATTTACTACAGAGTTTGCATCAGCAGTAAGTGTGTTAAGACGGCGAATTTCGATTTTTTCACCGATTTTTGCAACTGTTTCATCAAAATACGCAGAAAATTTTCTGCCATCAAGTTCTGTCTCTCTTAGCGCTACTGCATCATCACATTGTGTATTAAAAACTTGTGTCACTGTCTTAGAAACTAAATCTTTAAAGCCATCATTTTGTGCAACAAAGTCTGTTTCAGAGTTTACTTCTACTAAAGAAGCGATTTTAAAGTCTTCAGAAACTTTAAAACCGATAGAACCCTCAGCCGCTACACGATCGGCTTTTTTAGCAGATTTTGCAACACCACGCTCTTTTAACCACTCTGTCGCTTTTTCCATGTCGCCATCATTTTCAACTAAAGCTTTTTTACAATCCATCATAGGAGCGTCTGTTGCTTGACGGAGCTCTTTAACCATTGCTGCTGTAACTGCCATACTATGCTTCCTCTGTTTTTATTTCAGCTTCTGCCGGAGCTTCTTCAGCAGCAACTTCTTCGCTTGCTTCAGCTTCTACAGGTGCTTCTTCTTGCTCTGGAGCCTCTTCAGCAGCGCTTAATGCTTTACCTTCATTGATAGCTTCTGCCATCTCTTTACAGAAAAGTTGGATTGAACGGATAGCGTCATCATTTCCTGGAATTGGGAAGTCGATAACATCTGGATCACAGTTTGTATCTAGTGGAGCAACAACTGGGATACCTAAACAACGCGCTTCATTCACAGCGATATGCTCTTTAACTGCATCAATTACGAAAAGCATATCTGGAAGAGTTTTCATATTACGGATACCGCCAAGGTAAGCGTTAAGTTTACTTTTTTGACGACTCATCATCAAAGCTTCTTTTTTTGTAAGAAGATCTGTTTGACCTTTCTCTTCCATCTGCTCGATGACTTCAAGTTTACGGATAGATTTTTGAATCGTGTTATAGTTAGTTAACATCCCACCTAACCAGCGGTTATCGACATATGGCATACCACAAGATTCAGCTGCCGCACGCACTGCTATGCGAGCTTGTTTTTTTGTACCAACAAAAAGAATAACCTTTCCTTCGGCTGCTGCGTCAAGAACGATTTGATATGTGTTACGGAAATAACGAAGTGTTTTTTGAAGATCGATAATATAGATATTTTTACGAACGCCAAAAATATACTTTTTCATTTTCGGATTCCAACGGCGTGTTTGGTGTCCAAAGTGTACACCACATTCTAATAAGTCTTTCATAGTTACCATAGGTAACTCCTTTAAGTAAAAATCCTGGTTCGCGTCAGTATCTCTCAACGCTTTTGGATATTATTTCACCCTAAGCGCACCAGTTTTTGAGTAGCTGATACCTGTTTACTGTTTATCTTCATATATACGAGAGATAAAAGCGTGAAATTTTACAAAAAAATCACTTAAGACTAGCTTCATGTTACGCCGACTAGACAAAGAGTGGAACGATGTAGCAATCCACAGACTAAGCTTGCAACTTTTGCAACTCTTCTTTAACCTTCGCCACATGCTCTTTTACACGAACCTTTGTCCAGACAGCTTTTATTATGCCCTCAGGGTTAATGATATATGTTGAACGCACAATCCCCATATACTCCTTGCCATAATTTTTCTTTAACTGCCAGACACCGTATGTTTGCATCATTTCAGTGCTCTCATCACTCAAAAGTGTAATATCAAGCTCTTTTTTCGCGATAAAATTACGATGTTTTTGTGTAGAATCTGCGCTAACTCCTAAGATAACTGCATTCATATCTTCAAAAACAGGCAAAGCCTCTGTAAATTCGCACGCTTCAGTGGTACATCCTGGTGTGTTATCTCTAGGATAAAAATATAAAACTACCCATTTGCCTTTCACATCACGAAGACATATCTCTACATCATCTTGGTTTGGTAGGCAAAAATCTGGTGCCTTTGTCTCTATTTCTAACATTTTCTTCCTTTTTGTCTGAGCTTAAAAGAATTACTCTTCTGCAAGATGGCTCATGTCAATCTCTAATTCTACTTCACCTGAGAGTGTGTCCATCAGTGAAAAAAGAGCATTTGAATGCTTTTCAGCTTCTTGAAAACCATCCATAATGTCTTGTTTAGATTTATTTTTAGCCATACACCCGCCAGTGATAGCGCATTCTATGTTTTTATTAATCAAAGCATGAAACCTTACATGATGATGTTCTATCTGCTTAAATGTACTGTTTGTGCCTAAAATTTTTGTTCCAGTGCCATAATACCAAGATCCAAAACCACACTCTTTATGACTTTTTTTCAACTCTTCGCTCATTGCGCCATTAACAACTGCAGCATAGGCACTTGATTTAAAAACTATATGCTGGATTTTATAATTTGACAAAAAAAGACCCAAGCTACTCTGATTTGACTGCTGGGTAATTGTTTTCATATCGCTTGAAAGGTTGGACATCGTATCTAAAAAATCATTCATCTTGTTACTTGATTCATTGGCAATTTCGCTCATATTTATTGCATTTTCAGAGATACCACTTGACTGTTGTTGAAGATTTTGAATCGTAATACTTATCTCTCCTGTTGCTTTTGTTGTACGCTCGGCAAGTTTTCGCACCTCATCAGCAACGACAGCGAAACCACGACCATGCTCCCCTGCTCTAGCTGCCTCAATAGCAGCATTAAGTGCCAAAAGATTTGTCTGATCAGCAATATCTTTGATGAGATTAACAACCATAGTAATATCGTTCACATTGGAATCCATCTGCTCAATATTGCTTACTGTATCACTCACTAATTCACTCAAACTTACTATTTCAGTTGTTGTATTTTCTACAATAGCGTATGTCTCTTTTGTTAAATCTGCAGCATTTGATGTAAGCTTTGCCACAGCAACAAAAGCATCTTTTGTCTTATTGATATCTGATGCAATTAAATCTAGATTGCCTTTCATACCGCCATTAAATTGACTAAAATTAGTTGAAAGTTCGCCCATAAGCTTATAACGCTCATTGGCTTTCATTGACGCTACTGCCTTTTGTATGGCATTGGCAGTCTTTTTAAACTCTCCATGCAAACCAGATGGATACATAGTTCTATACATCTGCCCTTGGCTTACAGCTCTAATTGTATAACGCGTTTCTCTCAATATTACTTCCATCTGATCGAGTGCGTTATTTATATCCCATGCGATATTTTCAAGAGAACTCTCGTTTTTATACAATATCACTCGTGAAGCTAAAATACCATTTTTTGTATTGTGGAGTGTATCTGCAATTTTTTTCATCAAAAAAGCATCATCCGAACGAGCAGGAGAGGATGGAATGAAAAGTGAAGCTAAGGCTAAGAGCGCTATAATTCCTGCAACTATCATTTGCGACTGCATCACTAAAAAAACTACACTTACAATTACTAAGACGAAAAGAGCGATAACACTTGGATTTTTAATATTATTCATACTCGCCCCTTATACTCTTGTGTCTTTTTGAAGATCAATAATAAATTCATCATAGCCAACTTTATTTTCATCTAAAAAATCATGAAGAAGTTTTTCTGATGCACTTATGCCACCATTTCTTTCAGCCTCACAAAGGCTTTTATATAAAGGAATGATTTTTTCAATAGCACTGCGAGGCGGCTTTCTTCGCACCGATGTGTAACTGATAATTTTTCCATTAGCATCTGTATCAGCAGTAATATAAGCAAGAACCCAATAAAAACCACCATCAGAGCAGAGATTTTTTACAAAGCCAAAAAACTCTTTTTTGTCTTGAATCAGATCCCAAGCATATTTAAAAGCAAGACGGGGCATATCAGGGTGGCGTATAAGATTATGATTTGCACCAATCAAATCAGCCGGAGGATAACCAGCCATCCTTGCAAATATTTCATTACAATAAATAATTTTGCCCTTAGTGTCTGTTTTAGAGACAATAAAGTCATCATCTGTGAGCCTTTTTTCATTCTGAGTGATATTTTTTGGAGCATCACTCTTAGATAAACTTTTTCGTTCCATGCTGTCCTCTTTGTTATAGTTTGTGATTATAACATAAAACACTTACATATCGAGTTCACTCTTTACATGCAAACCTCTATCATGAAAAATCTGTGCGGCGATTCCATTGCCTAGAGCTATCTGTTCTCTTTGAGTGTTGAATATCGGAGTAGTGCCAAAACCACATGAGGGTGACTTTGATTTTAAAACGGCTAGCGTGACATCATGATGCTCTTTTAAAAAAGATAAAACCTCAAATTTAAGATGCTTGCTAAGGTCTCGACCGCTTTCATCACCCCTTACATGTAAGGCTCCCTTTGCCATCTCAACAACAGAGATACGCTCTCTAGGAGTCCCTAAGATAGGTGCTTCAGGGCAGAAAGGAATAATCTCATACGCTTTATAGGCTTCGCTTACATGGTAGGCTGGTTTTGACTTACCATCATAACGACATGCTTCGCCCAAAAGACAGGCTGATATGATTACTTTTTTAGGCGATGACAATGGATTTAATCTCACTCATCTCTTCTATGGCAAAATGAGGCCCTTCGCGTCCTACACCACTAAGCTTCACTCCACCATAAGGCTGGATATCAAAGCGTAAAGTTGGCATATCATTAATCACGATACCGCCAGCGTCTAACTTATCAATAGCGCGCTGTGTAAGCTTCAAATCATTCGTAAAAACTGAAAATTGCAAGCCATAAGGAGAGTTATTCATACGAGGGCAAGCATCATCAAAACCATCCACTTTTACAAGACTAACTATCGGAGCAAAAACCTCTTCACAGACGATAGCCATATCATCACGCACATCTGCCATCACACAAGGATGAAACATTCGTCCCTCTCTTTGAGGCTCCATAAGTGCGCGAGCACCCTCTTCGATAGCACTTTGCACCCAGTTCATAGCACGCTGTGCTGCTTCATCATCTATAAGTGGCCCCATAAAAGTAGCCTCCTCATAAGGTGAGCCAACAACGAGTTTTTGTGTCTCTTTTGCCATCAAATCAGCAAAGGCATCATAAATATCTGCATCCACATAGATACGCTGTAAGGAGATACAGACCTGCCCTGAATTAACAAAGGCACCTAAGGCACAACGAGAAGCAGCGTAGGCTAAATCAGCGCTCTTATCTATAAAAGTTGCCGCATTGCCACCAAGTTCTAAACTAACTTTTTTGATGCCAGCACTCTTTGCAATGATATTGCCTACTGGTACAGAACCTGTAAAACTTATCACACGGGGGATATCGCTAGTAATTAAGGCACTCCCTACTTCTGCGTCACCATACACAAGACTCAAAGCATCTTTTATAGCATACTTGCTCTCAATAAACATCTTGGCAAATTTATAAGCCGTCAGTGGTGCTTCAGGGGTTGGTTTTAAGACGACTGCATTGCCTGCTACTAAAGCGGGTGCGAGTTTATGCGCTACAAGATTTAAGGGAAAATTAAAAGGTGTGATAGCAACCACAACACCAGCAGGCTCTCGACGATAAAAGGAGAGTGTTTTCTTACCACTAGCCATTGCATCCGTGTTTATCGTCTCACCATGCATCGTTCGCATCGTCTCTGCTGAGAGTTTTACTGTTTCGATACATCTATCGACTTCAACACGAGCAAAGGCGATAGGTTTGCCCACCTCATCTGTTATAATTTGCGCCATATCTTCACGATTTTCTTGTAAAATTCTTGCAACATCAAGAAGCCAATCACAACGCCGTGAAAGCGTAGAAGCCTTACATGTAAGCTTTGCTTTTTGTGCAATCTCCAAAGCTTTTAGAGCATCTTCACTGCTACATATCGGTGCGCGAGAAACAAGCTTATCATCAAATGGGCTTTTGCGTTCGCTCCATGACTTTGTTACATTTTCGCTTGAACCAAAAAATATTTTTGCATCCATCAAGACTCCTTTATGAATTGAATTTAAAATTTTATTTGACAAACAAATATAATTACAATCATAGCTATATAATTTATGTTAAAAGGACTTAGTATTTTTCTATATCCTAGAGCTAGTACCCCACCACTCATAGATTGAGGGTCTCTGTGATTTAAAAAATAGCCATATCTTGTTTTTAAACACTGAAGTCGTAGTTATTCTACTTCGAAGTGTTTAAGGGCAAGAGATGGCTATTTTT
>Ga0256840_1002634_pt1 | contig 15568 bp, 10 predicted proteins | sample 355202metaG_FD_185969 | JGI IMG/M metagenome (GOLD analysis project Ga0256840, IMG submission 185969) | Hydrothermal vent microbial communities from Mid Atlantic Ridge, Atlantic Ocean - 355-202 | ecosystem: Environmental > Aquatic > Marine > Hydrothermal vents | place: Atlantic Ocean: Mid... | reverse complement strand
GAAAAAAATAAATGATAAATCTAGCGGAAGAGGCTCTGGAGGAATTGGGAATAGACCTTTTTACTATTCTGATATTTTTGTTGACCCTATTAATGAAAACAGAATTTATTCTGTTTTTACTTATGTAAATGTTAGTGAAGACGGTGGTAAATCATTCAAACAATTAATGCCCGCCTACGGCACTTCAAAAGGTGTACACCCCGATCATCATGCTTGGTGGATACACCCTACAAACCCAAATTTTATGATTGATGGAAATGATGGCGGTTTAAATATTACCCATGATAGAGGTAAAAACTGGCGTTTTGTTGAAAATTTACCTATTGGTCAATTTTATCATGTTAGTGTTGATAATGATTTTCCTTACAATGTGTATGGAGGTATGCAAGATAATGGATCTTGGGTTGGGCCTGCTTATGTTTTAAAAGATCAAGGTATTCGAAATTCATATTGGCAAGAAATTATGTTTGGAGATGGATTTGATGTAGTTCCTGATCCAGAAAATTCGAGATATGGATATGGGATGTCTCAACAAGGTTATGTTGGTAGATACGATAGAGAAACAGGCTATGTAAAAGGAATTAGACCTACCCATCCAAACCCTGATATGAAACTTCGTTTTAATTGGAATGCGGCAATTGCTATAAATCCTTTTGATAATAAAACACTTTATTTTGGTAGTCAGTTTGTACATAAATCAACCGATAAAGGTTACACTTGGGAAATAATTTCTCCCGATCTAACAACAAATAATAAAGAACAACAAAAACAATTTGAAAGTGGTGGATTAACTATGGACGCAACCGGTGCCGAAAATCATTGTACCATTTTAGCCATTGAACCAAGTACTTTAGATGAAAACCTTCTTTGGGTAGGCACTGATGATGGAAATGTTCAACTCACAAAAGATGGAGGTAAAACTTGGGAAAATGTAACCAATAATATTAAAGGTTTACCTAAAGGAAGTTGGATCCCTCAAATTAGAGCTTCAAAATTTAACAAAGGAGAGGCGTATATAATTGTAAATAATTACAGACTTTTTGATTTTAAACCTTATTTATTTAAAACAAAAGACTTTGGGAAAACTTGGGAAAATATATTGAAAGAAAAACCTGAAACATTTGGGTACACACTTGCAATTGCACAAGATACTGAAGAAGCAAATCTATTATTTCTAGGTACTGAATACGGCTTATACATAAGCATTGATGAAGGTAAAACTTGGACAAAATGGACTAATAACTTCCCTGAAGTTTCTACAATGGATTTAGCCATTCAACCTCGTGAACAAGATTTAGTAATTGGAACTTTTGGAAGAGCCATCTATATTTTAGATGATATCAGGCCTTTTAGAGCAATGGCGAAAGAAGGTAAATCTATAATTGATAAAACATTGCATGTGTTTACTCCTCCTCCTGCTTTTATAACACAAAATCAGCAACCTTCAGGTACTCGTTTTGGAGCAAATGCCCTTTTTAATGGAGATAATAGACGTAAAGGAGCTATGATAACATACGTTTTAAACAAACCCGAAATTAAAAAAATTGAAAAAGCTTCAACAAAAAAGAAAAAAAATTCAAAAATAACAGCGGTGAAATCAGAAAAACTAGCAGTGAAATTTGATTCTATTTTCTTTGAAGTTTACAATGATAAAAATAAACTTATCCGAAGTATTAAAATGAAAGCTCCCAAAAAAAATGGGCTACACAGAATATATTGGGGATTAGGGGAAAAAGGGGAAAGGATGCCTTCAAGAAAAAAAGTTAAAAAGAATGCCACTGAACCACGTGGAATAACTGTTTTACCGGGCACCTATACTATAAAGCTTCATGCTGGTAATGAAACCGTTAGTGAAACAATTAATGTAAAATACGATCCTAGAGTGAAAATTGCTTCTGAAGTTTTGAAAGCCAAATATGATTTATTAAAACAATTGGAAAATAAAACTGGTATTGCAGGTGAAGCAACACAACGTTTACTAACGTCTAAAGAAATTGTTGAAGATTATAAAAAGAGAATTAAAGCTCAACCAAAAATAAAAAATAAAAAAGGGCTACTTAAAGCTCAAGATGAAGTTTTGAAAAATATAAATACTCTTTTAGATGACATGTTAGGAAAAAAAGACAAACGACAAGGTATTACCGCTACTGAATTCCCAAGTACAATATCTTATTTGTTTTTAGCAAGAAGATACGTTAGCTCATTACTTCAAAAACCTGGAAAAACTGAAATTACTTTGGTTAAAAATGCTGATGCTAAAGTAAGTGTTGTTATTTCTAACATAAATAAGTTTTATAAAACTGACTGGGTAGCATACAAAAAATTGATTGAAGGATTAAATCTGTCTCCTTTCAAAGAGTTGGAAGACCTTAAATATTAATTAAAAAAGAGGCTGTCTGAAAAGCCTATAAAACCAATTTTATCAAACTGAGCTTGTCAAAGTTCGTACTAGTTATCAGCACATTAAAATATTTCGACAAGCTCAATATGACATGGTATTTTACTTTTCAGACAGCCTCTTTTTATACAAAACACTAAATTTTATTGAACTTCAAATTTTTGACTTGTACTAGTTGAACCTTTATAAATTTTTAAAATATAGTTTCCTTTTGGTAAATAATATTTCTGATTCTTTGCGATTTTTATAGATATATCCTTTTTAATAAAATAGTTTTTTCCTTTATTTTTAGAAAAAGTAACATCATAATTAGCATAATTAAACCCTTTGCTTGCCTTTACTGAGAATTTTTGAAGTTGATGCTCATCTTCTGATAAAATTTCAACGGTGTAGGTCCCCTCATTTGTCACATAAAAAGGAATGGTAATTTTTGGAACAGTTGGTTCTAACCACTGATTCCATGCACTTCCCCAACGAGATGAATATTTAATTTTTGGAATTTCAAAAACTACAATATCATTATTTTTAACTTTATTAAATTTTTGAAGAGCAGTAATATCTGCTTTATAAATAGATCTTCCATGCGTTCCAATTACTAAGTCTTTAGCTTCCTTCTGAACTACCAAATCATGAACCGGTACAATTGGCAAACCTTTAGTAAATTGCTCCCAGTTTTCTCCCTTATTAAATGTTACAAAAACACCTTCGTCTGTTCCCAAATACAATATATTTTCATCTATTGAATCTTCTCTAACTACATTGATAGGCGAATTGGATAAATTACTTTGGATATTTTTCCATGTTTTTCCATAATCTTCACTTACAAAAATATATGGTTTAAAATCATCATTTCTATAACCGTTTAATGTTACATAAACTCGTTCTTTTTCATGTTCCGAAGCAATCACTCTAGAAACCCATAAATTTTGTGGTAAATTATCAGAAATTTTTATCCAATTAACCCCACCATCTTTTGTTACATTTACATAACCATCATCACTACCAACATAAATTAAACCAAATTGAAGTGGGCTTTCAGAAATGGCAGTAAGTGTTCCATAGGGTACATTTCCTTTTTTACCACCTGTTGTTAAATCGGGAGAAATTACTTCAAAAGTTTCTCCTTTATCCATAGAACGCAATAATTTATTTGCTCCCATATAGAAGATATCTTGATTGTGAAGTGATAATAAAATAGGTGTTTGCCAATTATAACGATAAGGCGTATTTCCTAATTCGTGTTTAGGGTGAATATTGATTCGTTTGTTTGTTTTTAAATTTTTACGGTAGTAATATCCAAATTGTGATCCTGAATAAACAGTTTCATTATCTCTATTATCTATTTGAACCTGCATTCCATCTCCTCCACCAATCATTTTGTAAGGGTAATCTCCTGTACTTTCCCAACGTTTTGAAGCTTTATAATCACTTGGTCCAAACCAAACACCATTATCTTGCAAACCTCCATATACATTATAAGATTTTTTATTATCCGTATTTACTGAATAAAATTGTCCAACAGAAGGGGCGTTATTTTTAATCCAATTTTCACCATCATCATAACTAATGTTAATTCCGCCATCATTCCCATTAATTATATGACCTTTTAGATTTGAATCTATCCAAATTGCATGGTGGTCTGCATGAACATTTTCTTTATTTAACGATTTAAAAGTTTTGCCTCCATCATCTGATTTTAACAAAGGAACACCCGCTATGTAAACCTTGTTTTGATTGGTTGTGTTTACGGCAATGGTTCCAAAATAATAACCATAAGAACTATAAACTCCATCTAAAAAATCTTTATGTGTTTTTTTCCAGGTTTTACCTCCATCAATTGATTTATACAATTCTGCTCCAATTACTTCTGAATTTAGTAAAACATAGTTAGCATCTTCTAAATAAGTAGCTAAATCAATAGGCTTGAATTCATTTTTTTTGATAGCCTCTTTAACATTTTGCGCTGTATATTTTTTATTAAAATCATTATCTTTTAAGTAATTATTTAGTTTTTCATTATCTAATTTCAAAAATTCTTCTTTACTCATTTTTTTGAAATCATTTTTAACCAAGCCTTCTTCTTTCTTCTTCTTTTTTACCGGGCGTAAATTTTGATTATCTAACAAGGCATATAAAATTTTATCACTAAAGGTTGCTAATCCAATTCTTCCTATACCATCTCCTATTGGAAATCCATTTCCTTTTTTAGAAATTTTCTCCCAAGTACTTCCTGCATCAACACTTTTATAAATGGCTGAATTTTCGCCACTTCCTTTGAAATTCCACGCTTTTCTTTCTCGTTCCCAAGATGCTGCATATAAAATAGCTGGGTTTGTTGGAGAAACATTTATATCAATTACTCCCGTATTTTCATTAATAAATAATACATTTTGCCAAGTTTTACCTCCATCCATAGTTTTAAAAATACCGCGTTCTTTATTTGAGGTGTATAAATGCCCAATTACTCCAACTATTACTTCAGTTGGATTGTTTTTATTAATAATAATTTTACTAATATGGTGAGACTCTTTAAGTCCTACATTTTGCCAGGTTTTACCTTTATCATCACTTTTTAAAATACCAACACCTGCATACGATGAGCGAGAAGAATTACTTTCTCCTGTGCCAATCCAAATAGTTTCTTTTATCCAATCTACAGCAATGGCTCCCATATTTTGAGTTGGTGCGTTATTAGTTACACAGGTAAATGTTGTTCCGTTATTATTGGTATACCATAAACCTCCCGAAGCATACGCCGCATAAAACTCAGTGGTATTAGTAGGGTTTACATCAACAGCAACAATTCTACCACTCATTATTGATGGCCCTATATTTGTAAAAGGAATATTGTTAATAATAGATGTTTGCGAAATTATTTCCACTGAAAGAAATAAAAAGCCAAAAATTAGAACTAGTTTTTTCATTATAAAAAATGTTAATTAAATATTTATTTGCATAAATATACAATTATTTCAAACTTTATAATGAGATTTTCTTCTAGTATAATTAATGAAGAATTAAGAATGGTAATTTAGAGTGATAATTTATAGTAGTTACTTTAGGTCTAAATAATATTTGTTCAAATAAATTTAAATTTTTAGCAACCATAACAACCAAATCTATCTTCATTTTACTTACAAATTTTTCGATAGATACTTCAAAATTTTGGTTAACCTCAACATGAAAAGCATGTGGTTGATTTTTAAAATAATCATGCAGCGTTTCTTTATTCCATTGTTGTTCTTTATTAAGTGTTACTTCTTTTTTTGAAAGAAATAAAAAACGCAATAAAGCTTCGGAATAATTTGAAAGGATTGTTAAATTTTTTAGTAATTTTGCCTCATAAAAATTTGTGAAATCCGTTGGAAAAGCAATTTCTTTTAACCCCTTAAAACGTGCTTCCATAGGCACCACCAAAACAGAACATTTTACTTTAGTTATTATATCTTCTGAAATAGAATTTGCTTGTTTTTTTTCATTAGGGCACAAACCATTGGTACCTATTACAATTAAATCTATTTTTTTTTCTTTTACATAAAACCGAGTAGCTTCTAAAATATTATTGTTGGATTCTATTGGAATGAATAGGTGTTTTCCTTTTAATTGTGTTTTTTCAATTTTATCTATAAGTATATCAAACTGAGTTTTTAACTGTATTAATTTTTTGTTGTTTATAAATTTAGAATTTACATTCTCAAATTCATTTTCATGAATATTTTGCGCATGCAATATATAAAAATTACAATTCCCCTTTTGAAACAGAGAAAGTGCATACAATATAGAGTTCCAAGATTTATTTGAAAAGTCTGTTAAGATTAATATATTTTTCATTTACATTTTAAAAACATCTACAAAATTAACAATAGCTATTCTCATAAAGAATGACATTAATCAGTAATTATATTACAAATAAGTTAAATAGTTAGGCTGAAATTTATTATAACACTAATAAATAGCCTCTAACATACCCATATTAATAATTCTAATATTTCTACCTTCAATTTCAATAACTCCTTCCTTCTTTAAATCAGTAAGAGTTCTTATTAAACTTTCAGTAGCTATACCTGCTACACTTGCTAAGTCTCTGCGAGATATATTAATATCATTTGATGACTTATAGCTCATTTTTTGTGCAAACCTTAATATAGTTTGAGCTGTTTTTCTTCTCATGGAACCATATGCCATTTGTAGTAGCTGCTCTTTAATTTCAGATAAGTTTTCGTTAATTAATTGGAATATTTCTAAATAAAGATTGTAATTGTTTTTTATTATTTTTTGTAATGTAAGTTTATCAACAACAACAATTTCTGAATTTTCCATTGCCATTGTTGATTCATAATTTTGAGAATTGTCTATAATGGCTGAAAAACCAAAAAAATCATCTCCTCTATAAATGGTTGTGATAAGTTCTTTTCCAAATTCATCTATTTTAAAACTTTTTACCTTTCCTTTATAAATAAGGTAAATGTTTTTTGCATATTTATCTTCCTCATAAATCAACTCTTTCTTCTTGTAAGTTTTAGTTTCTCCAAAATCACAAAAATAGTTTTTAAGATCATTGATATTCTCAATTTCTATTGGAAAACTTTCAATTTGACTTGGTGTATTAGACTTTATCTCCTTTATCTCTTCTTCATTTAAAAGTGCAGCTTTAGCTAATCTACTCTCAATAGCACTTAGTAAAAGGTCTATATTCATAGGTTTTGTAAGGTAATCATCTGCTCCTAAATCCATTCCTTTTCTTACATCTTTTACCTCTGTTTTTGCAGACATAAAAATAAATGGAATTCGTTTAGTATTATTATCTTCAGAAAGCAATTTTAATACATCATAGCCATCCATTTCCGGCATCATAATATCACATATTACAAGGTCTGGTGCAATTAATTTTGCTTGTTCTACACCTTTTATACCATCAGCTGCAGTAACAACTTTATAATTTTCCAACTCTAATATTTCAGCAGTTGTTTCTCTTAATACGGTGTCATCTTCTATAAGTAGTATTGTTTTCATTTTTCTTCAATTAATGGCAAATTAATAATAAATGTTGTCCCTTTATTTTCAACACTTAAAAAACTGATTGCGCCTCCTAAACTTTCCAAATGACCTTTAACTATATTCAGCCCAATACCTGTTCCTTCATTAGTTAAAGCATTTTCGGCTCTAAAATAACGTTTAAAAATATACTTTTGATCTTTAAAAGGTATTCCAATGCCTTGGTCTTTTATCTCAAAAATTAATTCTTTAGATTTAATTCTAATTTTAAAATCAATCTCTGTATTTTCTGGAGAATATTTAATAGCATTTCGTAATAAATTTGATAATATTAATTCTAATATTTTTTCATCCTGATAAACATCTAAATTATCAATATTTGAAGGGTAATTTATACGCTGACCACTTTTGAGCATTAAATTGGCATTATAAACCACTTCATTTACTACTTTACTCAACTTAAAATAACTAAATTTATATTTAACCTTACCTGATTCTAGCCTTTCTACAGATAAAAAATCATTTAAAATTCCATCTAAATAATGAACTTTATTTTTAATTGTAAGTAGGTGTTTTTCTCTTTTATGCTGCATGTCAGAATCTTTATATCTACCCGTTAATAACGCAGCGTTTAAAATGCCGCTCAAAGGTGTTTTGAATTCATGAGATACCAATGATAAAAATTTAGTTTTTAGTTCATTAAGTTCCTTTTCTTTTTTTAGTGCTTTTATTAATTTTGATTCAGCTTTTATTCTCTTGTCTATTTCTTCCTTTAAATTAGCAACCGTATTGTTAAGCTCAATTGTTCTGACTGATATTTTATCTTTTAACAAACCATTTAACTCAATAATTTTTTCTTCTGACTCTTTACGGGTTGTAATATCTATCAATATTGACATTACATATTTTTTGTTTTTTATTTTAAAAGGGTTTAAGCCAACTTCAACGGGAAATTTATGCCCTTTTTTGTGCATCCCAAACAAATTTTTACTTTGACCCATTTTTCTTGCCGAAGATTGTTTGTGAAATGTATTATAATATTCACCATGGGCAGTGTGGTGATTAGAAGGAATTAGTATATTCAGGTGCTTATTTAGTAGTTCATTTTTAACATAACCGAACATTTGTTCAGCAGCAATATTAGTTGCAACAATTGTCTGATTTTCATCAACAACTACAACCCCTTCAGATACAGCTTCGAATAAAACATTAAAAACAGATGCGTTTTCATGAAATAGATTAGCCAAATAATATGTTTTTAGTTAATAGTAAACCCGAATTTACTAAATTATAGACATTTAAAAGTATTTTAAGTCAAAAAATCGGTTTTAAAATAATTTATCAATACGTTTTTGTCATTGTTAATGGAACAGCAATAATAAAATCTGCTTTTAATTTATTTTCATCTGCTAACTTATTAACATTATTTTGTTCTACAACACTTACTGTAATAATTTTTAAATTAGGATTTGATTTTTTTAAATACCAATTAATACCTTCATAATCATCAGAGTGGTATGAGCCATTATAATGTAAAAATAATTCATTATCCTTTTTATTTTTGAGAATAAAATAGGCCATTGTTGCATCTTTTAATGCTTGCGCTTTTGGAGAGTTTTCAGTAGCATGGTCACCTAACATTTCTTTAAATTTTACATAACCTGGCAAAGTTGAATCGTACTTAATAGGCAAAGGTGCAATCCATAACTTTTCTCCATCGGTAATACTATCTAGCACTTCAAATCCGTTTTTATACACCTTTCTTGCATATCTACGTGGGGTATTGGTTGCTATAAAGGCTAGTTTATTTTCTTTAGCAAAGTCAACTAATGGCTTGTAATCTGTTTTATAATTTCTCCATAGCCTCGCTAATGTATCTAATCCTTTTTGACTAATACTATCTATTAGATAATCATTTAAAGCTATTTGATTATCTGCTTCAAACATTTCAGCTCCTAAAGTAAGTTTCCTTGTTTTGTTTAAATCTACTGTTGCATCTAATTGTAACCAGTGTACAATTGGATTATCATGATATTCTCCAAATAAAATAATATCAGCTTTCTCCATTTTTTTTATCATACTTTTATAAGAAACTTTATTTCCTTTTGCATTGTATAATTTGTATGCTGGTTTATTTTGTGAGAACATTAACTTTGAAAAAGTGACTAAAAGTAGAAATACAATTAACTTGCGCATAAATAACATTGTTTTTAATATTTGATTTGAGACAAATTTATAACTTTGTTATTAATTATTTACTATGAAATTTGAATAATGAAATTTATGCCCCATAAATCTTATTATCTTATCACAGAATATATTCTTTTTAAAAAATTAAACTCATGAAATACAATCCTATCAACAATCACCTTTTTATAAAAAACAGAGCAAAATTCACTGCTCAAATGAAATCAAAATCAATTGCTATTTTTAATTCAAACGATATTTTTACAACTGGAGCTGATAGCACACTTCCTTTTGAGCAACACCGTGATATTTTTTACCTAAGTGGAGCTGACCAAGAAGAGAGTATACTATTACTTTTCCCTGATGCAATTGACCCCAAACATAGAGAGATTTTATTTTTAACAGAAACCAATGAACATATTGCTATTTGGTACGGAGCTAAATATTCCAAAGAAGAAGCTGCTAAAGTGTCTGGAATTAAAACTATTTATTGGCTTTCAGAATTTGATAAGGTTTTTTATGATTTAATGACTGAGGCTGATACAATATACTTTAACACAAATGAGCACTATCGCCAAGCTGAAGAGTTAGAGTCACGTGAAGATCGATTTATTAAAATGTGCAAAGCAAAATACCCTGCACACAAATGGGAAAAAAGCAATCAAATATTACAACAACTTAGAGGTGTTAAAGAACCTGAAGAAATTGAAATAATACAACACGCTTGTGATATTACAAATAAAGGATTTAGAAGAATTCTACCTTTTGTAAAACCCGGAATTATGGAATATGAAATTGAAGCTGAATTTATGCATGAGTTTCTAAAAAATCGTTCTGATGGTTTTGCATACACTCCAATCATTGCTTCTGGTTACAGCGCTTGCGTTTTGCATTATATTGAAAATAATAAAGAGTGTAAGGATGGAGATATGTTATTACTTGATGTTGGAGCAAAATACGCAAATTACTCAAGTGATATGACACGTACAATACCTGTGAACGGTCGTTTTTCTGATAGACAAAAAGCAGTTTATAACGCCGTTTTAAGAGTTAAAAAAGCGGCCACTAAAATGCTTACTCCTGGTGTTTTATGGGCTGAATACCAAAAAGAAGTTGGTAAATTAATGTCTTCTGAATTATTAGGCTTGGGATTAATTGATAAAGTTGACATTCAAAATGAGGATTCTAATTGGCCTGCTTATAAAAAATACTTTATGCATGGAACTTCTCATCATATGGGATTAGACACACACGATTACGGTCAACTTAAATTACCTATGAAAGCAAACATGGTATTTACTGTTGAACCTGGAATCTATATCCCTGAAGAAAATATGGGAATTAGAATAGAAGATGATGTTGTAGTTCAAAAAACTGGAGAACCCTTTAATTTAATGCGTGATATTCCAATTGAAGTTGAAGAAATTGAAGATTTGATGAATTCTTAAATTACAAACAAAAACTCGAAGTTTACACTTCGAGTTTTTTATTAACCAAATAATTTAATTCATAGTAATTTAAGCAATTTCGTAATCGAAAATATATGTGTTTAAGAGTTTTAAAGCTTGTATTTTATCATTTGTAGCTACCAGAAGTGAAATATTATTATTACTTCCTCCATAAGAAATCATCCTAATAGAGATATCTTGTAATAACCTAAATAACCTATGTGTTTCATGATGCCTCACCACCAAATGCCCAACCAAACAAATAATACTCTGGTTATTATCAACCTCAACTATTGAAAATTTTTCCAATTCTTCAACAATTAAATTTACGTTTTTTTCATCATCAATAGTTAAAGAAACTGCTATTTCTGATGTTGTAATCATATCTATTGACGTTTCGTATTTCTCAAAAATTTCAAATACCTTTTTTAAAAAACCATGAGCTAACAACATACGTGCCGATTTAATTTTAATAGCTGTTATGTTATCTTTTGCTGCAATAGCTTTAATACCCTCTCCCTTAAAGTCCTTTGAAATTAAAGTTCCATAAGATTCTGGATTCATCGTATTTTTTAAACGAACTGGAATATTCGCTTTCCGTACCGGCATTACCGTTTGCGGATGCAATATTTTAGCTCCAAAATACGCTAACTCAGCAGCTTCATCAAATGATAAATTTGAAATGGCATGTGTATTTTCAACAAATCTTGGGTCGTTATTATGCATTCCATCAATATCTGTCCAAATTTGGACTTCTTCAGCTCCAATTGCAGCACCAATTATTGTAGCTGTATAATCACTTCCTCCTCGCTGTAAATTGGCTATTTTACCATAACCATCTAAACAAATAAACCCTTGTGTTATATAAATATCTACAGGTAATGAATTATTAATTACACGCTGTAAATTTTGTTGAATATAAAATTCATCGGGGTCTTTTGCCTTGTCAATTCTCATAAAATCTAGTGCCGACAATAATCTCGCATTTATACCTTCTTGATTTAAGTATTTTGTGAAAATATACGTTGAAAGCAATTCTCCTTGTGAAACAATTTTGTTGTATAATGCTTCATTATAATTTTTAGAAGTACAACTTTTTAAAAAATCAAAAATTATTTTAATATAATTTGTGGTGTCTCTCTTTAAATCAGCCTCAACTATTAATTCGTCTAAAACCTGTACATATTTTGCATATAGCTTTTCAATATCTTGAGTTGCTTCAAAAATATTTTGTTCTTTTATCTTTTCTGATATTTCAACCAATGCATTTGTAGTCCCAGACATTGCAGAAAGTACAATAATTTTTCTACCCTCATTCGAGATAATTTTTTTTATCCTCTTTATATTTTCTACAGAGCCAACTGATGTTCCTCCAAATTTTAAAACTTTCATTGTATTTTTTAAATGCGTAAATTTAGAATCATTTTTCAACTTAATGTTATTATTTGGGAATTATAAACTAATTTTGCACTAACTGTTAACTATTTAACAAAATGAAAACCATAGCTACTTGTGTTGAAGAAATTTTAATTTCTCAACCTTTTTTAGAAGACGCTTTAAACCGTAACATATTAAATTATAGCGCATTATCAGAAGAGCTCAAAGAGCCAATCTCTAAAATGTTACGAAAACCCGTGAAGTCTGGAGCTATAATGATGGCCTTGAGAAGATACAGCCCTCCAAAGGAAATGGCTAATAAAATTAAATTAAACAAAATATTACAAAACTTAGGAGATATTACGGTTCGTTCTAATCTTTCTGATTATACTTTTAGAAACTCTGCAACTTTAATACATAGTCATTTAAAAATGTTAGAAGTTATAAAAAAGCAAAATCATCTGTTTTATACTTTTACTCGGGGTGTTCATGAAAGTAATGTACTTATTACCACTTCTTTGAAAGAACAAATTGAAGAAAGTTATAAAAATGAAAATTGCACCACTTTTAAAGAGCATTTATCAGCAATAACCATTGGTTTACCTAAAGAAAACACAAAAATCGCAGGGTTGTATTATCAGTTTTTTAAACGATTGGCTTGGGAAGGAATTGCCTTGTATGAAGTAGTTTCTACAACCAACGAATTCACAATTTTAGTTGAGGATGACGTGGTTGATAAAGCGTTCTCTGCAATTAAAGGGTTAAAAAATGGGTAGTAACAAATGCTATGTTAAAATATGTATTTCATTCATAAAAAAACCAATGTTTATTATACGTCTTTAGGTAAAGGGAAAGTTATTGTCTTATTGCATGGTTTTTTAGAAAATAGTACTATGTGGACAAAAATTGCCAATATCCTTTCTAAAAAATACAGAGTTATTTGCATTGATTTGCTAGGTCATGGCAAAACTAAAAACCTTGGTTATATTCATACAATGGAAGACCAAGCTACTATGGTTAAAGCTATTTTAACTCACCTACACCTCAGGAAATATATATTAATTGGGCATAGTATGGGTGGCTATGTGTCTCTTGCTTTTGCTCATCTATTTACAAAAACCGTAAGAGGTCTCTGCTTAATGAATTCAACTGCACTACCCGATTCTAAAGAAAAAAAACAAAACAGGAATAGGGCGATTAAAGCTGTTAAACAAAACCCTAGAACCTTTGTAAAACTTGCAATTCCATTACTTTTTTCAAAACAAAATAGGGAATTTTTCACTTCAGAAATACAACAAATTACCGAAGAGGCTTTAAAAATGTCACCTCAAGGAATTGTAGCTTCTTTAGAAGGAATGAAAATTAGAAAAAATTACACTTCGATATATAAAAATAACCTTTTCCCTATTCAACTAATTATTGGGAAACAAGATTATGCTCTAGATTATGCTCTAGATTATGCTAGTTTAATTAAACAAACTAAAAATACTAAAGTAAACGTAATTGAATTCCCAGACGGACATATGAGTCACATTGAAAATAGAAAAGAAGTAACGGTTTCTCTTACGTCTTTTATAAAAATGTGTAATTAGTAATAACTGTTTTTTTTCTTACTTATAGCCATTTCTGTTTTTATACAACCTTAATTTGGAGAGTAACTTTTATACCTCCAATTTGTTTAACCATTGTTACCTTTTTTGCTATATGTGCTGCTGAAAATTTATTTTTAGAAATAATAAGATAAACCAAAAAACATATTCGATGAATTTAAAGATAAACTAAAGGAGTCCCGTTTAAGTTCTTCAGAGGTATAACCTATAATTTTTGATTTAGAATAACCTAATGAACCAATACTTGCTTCTAATGCAAAATTTTTGTTTAAAAAATAATTTATTCCCGGTCGTATTCCTATAAATAAATTATTATCTGTTGAAGTATTGTAATTTTTATTGTCCTGTTTAAACCAACTTTTTGAATATTTAATTTCCCCTTGTAAATAAAGAGAAAACTTACTACTCATGCTATAGTGTTTTCTCACATAAGGAAATACACTCAAGCTGTTAGATTTCATATTTTGTATAAAACTATTTTCGCTACCCTGAAAATCTTGGTATGAATATCCAAGTCCTAATCCAATTATGAGATTATCTGATATAGTATATCCAGCTTTTGGAGAAAAACTAAAATTCAAATTAGTAGTTTCGTATGAGGTAGCACCCTTGTTTTCATAATTCGACTTTCCAAATGACAACTCACCACCTAAATTCCAAGTCCCTTTTTTAATACTTAAATTCCCTCCTTTTTCTTGACCAAAACTAAAACCAAAAGCAAATAGAAATACGATAATAAGTAATTTTTTCATAATAAATTTTTTAAAGGTTGCATTTTGTTGATATCAATTTCTATTCCAAAAAGCTTGAATTATTCATTAAAATAATTCTAAATATAACTTAATAGTATCAAATAATTAAAACAACATCCTTTTACCGGTTTATGTTTAATTAAAAAAAGGCTTTATTCCCGTTTGCATCTTTATTTAACAAAATAAAAGACCCTGTATTCATAGTTCCATCAGTACTTTTGGCTTTTAAAAAATAAGTTTTTAAGCCTTCTTCTGTTTCACTTTGAAGGATTTCAAACTTATCTAAAGTAACTTTTACATCGTCTTCAATATAAATTTCTTTCTCCCATTTGTCTTTTAAATAATTTGTAGTTACCGCTGTTTCTTTACCTTCTACAACATCTATTAGTTTAATATTAATATGTTATCCAAAGAAGCAGACTCTTCATTTACAACAAAATCATTCCCTTTTATACAAGAATTAAAAGTCAAAGGTAGTAGCAATAGTAGTAGTGTAATTTTTACAAAATTTTTCATCACAATATATTTTTAGATCAAACAATTACTCGTAACTGTTAATTAGTTAGATAGTTAACTATCTCAAATATAATTGAAATAATAATCGCATACAAGTTTTTCTCCTATTTTTCTAAGGCATTCCACCCTTGCGCCGTTAGTTTTATTTTTTGATTCGCCCTTGTCACTAAATTAACGCCCATACTTTCTTCGGTAATATGGCCAATAACTGTTAAATGTGGATTTGCTTTAATTTTTGGGAAATCTTTTTGTGAAATGGTAAATAACAATTCATAATCTTCACCG
>Ga0256840_1002632_pt1 | contig 15582 bp, 16 predicted proteins | sample 355202metaG_FD_185969 | JGI IMG/M metagenome (GOLD analysis project Ga0256840, IMG submission 185969) | Hydrothermal vent microbial communities from Mid Atlantic Ridge, Atlantic Ocean - 355-202 | ecosystem: Environmental > Aquatic > Marine > Hydrothermal vents | place: Atlantic Ocean: Mid... | reverse complement strand
GGTAAACCTTGGCATACTAAACCTACTGCCAATCCCCGCACTTGATGGTGGACATATAGTTTTTAACCTCTATGAGTTACTTTTTAAAAGAGCACCAAGTGAAAAGGTATTTGTCAGATTGACCTATGCAGGCTGGGCATTTTTATTGACACTTATGATATTATCTACATATAATGATCTGGTAAGAGTTTTTAGCTAAAGGATGATAACATGAACAGATATGAAAAAAATTTTGATGATGTTTTGCAAAGAATAGAAAAAGCAAGACTTGAAGCAAATGAGTACAATATCATTAAAATTGTAGCGGTAAGCAAATATAGTGATACTGATGCAGTAAGGGAGCTTTACAGCGTAGGACAGAGAGCTTTTGGAGAAAATAGGGTTCAAGATCTTAAACTAAAGATGGATGAATTAGATGACTTGCCCTTGGAGTGGCACTTCATAGGAAGACTTCAAAAAAATAAGATAAACCACCTACTTGATTTGCACCCTTCCCTTTTTCAATCTTGTGATAGTTTAGAGCTGGCTAAAGAGGTTGACAAAAGAGCCAAAGTAAAAGGAGTAATTCTACCTACTCTTTTACAGATAAATAGCGCAAAAGAGGATACAAAGACAGGGGTTATGCCTGAAGTTGCCAAAGATATCTACTTGCAAATCTTGGAAGATTGCCCAAATCTAAAACTAAAAGGAGTTATGAGCATAGGAGCACATAGTGAAGATCAAAAACTCATCCAAAAAAGCTTTGAAACTACATATAAGATCTTTGAAGATTTAAAATCAAAGGGTGCTTCTATCTGTTCAATGGGCATGAGCAATGACTTTGAACTTGCCATAAAGTGTGGTTCCAATATGCTCAGACTCGGCTCAATTCTCTTTAAAAGGTAAAATTTTCTATTAACCTGAGTTCGACAGTATATCATACCCATAGAAGGCAAAGAAGGCATAAGATTTCGTCAAGAGAAATTCGCAGGACTACCCAAAGGTAATTCAAGAATTTATCTTGTGAAAGATTGTGCCTTATTTGCCTTCCCTTCGGGCTTTATTTGCTTGTCCATATGCTTCGTTGCAACTCCTCGACTATGCTTTGGCATAGACTTCGTCATTGCGCCTCGCCTATGAACAAGCAAAGAAAGCTATGGGTATGATATACTGTCGAACTCAGGTTATCAAATTTCAGCAAAACTCTTTAAAATATCTAAAAATTTTGACAATTAAGCATAATTTGGATAGATTTATAAAACAGTTTTGTAATCAAACTGTAACTTATTGTAGTATAATTACAATTACAAAAATTTTTTTGGAGGTTTTACATGAGAAAAGTTATCTTAGTGGGTGCTTCTGCACTACTGTTGGCTTCAAGTACACTTTTAGCCCAGGAGACTCTTAGGCTTATCACTTGGAAAGGTTATGCTCCTAAGGCATTAGTCAAAAAATTTGAGAAAGAGACAGGCATAAAAGTTAAAGTTACTTACTCAAACAACGAAGAGATGATTGCAAAACTTAGAGCAACAAGAGGTGGTGGATTTGATCTGGCTCAACCAAGCGTTGATAGGATCAGTTTTGTTCAGAAAAAATTTCACATATATCAGCCTATAGATTACACCAAAGTAAATACAGACTTGATAACAAAATCTATGGTAGATGCTGCAAAAAGAATCAGTAAAGTTGGGGATAAGTCATACTCAGTTCCTTATATATATGGTACAACAGGTATGATAATCAATAAAAAAATGGCTCCGGATGCTAATGACTGGTCAGATCTATGGAATCCAAAATATGCAGGGCATATAGCTTACAGACTAAAAAGACCTATACTTATAGGTGCGGCTCTTGGCATGGGATACAATCCTTTTAAATATTACAATGACAAAGCTGCTTATAAAAAACTTATCGACAAAGTTACAAAAAAATTAATCGAAACAAAAAAATATGTAAAAACATACTGGACAAGTGGAGATACACAAAAAGCAGTTGTTAGAAGCGGAGATGTATGGGTTGAATCAGGCTGGGATGCAATAGGCTGGCAAGTTCACAAAGAAAATAAAAACATAGACTTTGTTTGCCCTAAAAGTGGAGCTTTGGGTTGGATAGATACTTTTGCAATTCCTGCAAAATCAAGAAATGTTGAAGGTGCATACAAGTGGATAAACTTTATACTACAGCCTAAAAATGCTGCATATGTTACAAACAGTAGTAGTTATATGACTGTATCAAAAGGTGCTCCAAAATATTTTAAACCTGAGATAAAAGAGAACTTCAATAGATCATACTCTAAAGCGGATCTTGATAATATCAAATGGTACCCTGCACTACCGGATGGATTTGCTTCTATAGAAGCTAAAGCGCTAGAGAAGATAAAAGCTGCCAGATAATCTTACAGCTGATATTATAATACACTAAGGGAGTTTCCCTTGGTGTATATAGTAAAAATTTTACTTAGATTTTTACTATATACACAAAAGGTAAAATATGAGCAAGATATTAGAGGTTAAAAACTTAACAAAAGAGTTTGATAAATTTACAGCAGTAAAAGATGTCGATTTTTTTGTTGAAGAGGGTGGCTTCTTCTCTATACTTGGACCTTCCGGGTGTGGAAAAACAACACTTCTTCGAATGATTTCAGGTTTTATTGAACAAACAAGCGGTGATATACTCATCAAAGGCCAATCAATGACCGGAATCCCTCCTGAGAATAGACCTGTTAATATAGTATTTCAAAACCTCGCACTTTTTCCTATGATGAATGTATATGAAAATGTTGCATTTGGCTTAAAAAGAAAAAAGATAGAAAAAAACGAGATAAAAGAGAGCGTTTTATCGATGCTCTCTCGTGTCGGCTTGGAGGGTTTTGAAAAGAAAAAAGTCACGGAACTCTCAGGAGGTCAAAGGCAAAGGGTAGCCATCGCAAGAAGTCTTGTAATGAAACCTTCCATACTTCTTTTGGATGAGCCGCTTGGCGCACTTGACAGGCAGCTAAGAGAGCATATGAAGATAGAGCTTAAATTGCTACAAAAAGAGATAGGAACCACTTTTGTTTATATAACCCATGACCAAAGCGAAGCTCTTGTTATGAGTGATAAAGTTGCCGTAATGAACAAAGGAAGATTTGAACAGATAGATACTCCTCAAAATCTATATAAAAACCCAAAAACAGCTTTCACGGCTAGCTTTGTAGGTGAGAGCAATAGATTTGATATAAAAAGAGATGGCAACCATATAATAACTTCAAGTGGTTTGAGTTTTATAAAAGATGGGCTTCAAAATGAAGTTACTCAACTTTTTATACGACCTGAAGCTTTTATAATTGAACCTGCTCAAGATGATAAAGATATCCAGCAGATGAACATAAAGGTCAAAACCATACTTTTCGATGGCTCAAATACAAAAATATCTGCATTAAGTGAAAAAAATGATGAGATACTTATATCTCTACCGCAAAACTCAAAATTTGATGACATAAAAGAGGGCGACACTATAAGGGTCGGTATCACACAGGACAATCTAAAATGTTTTTAGGAGTCAAATATGCATAAAGGTAACAGAGTAACTTTTTATATACTGATCGTCCCTGTTCTGCTATGGCTTGTGTTACTTATAATTTTACCCCATATTGATCTTTTCATAAGCTCTTTTCAAGTTCAAAATGATGCGGGAGACTCGGTATTTTCTCTTGATAACTATAAAGCTTTTTTTGATGATAAAATATACTGGCTAACCTTTTTAAATACGCTTGCTTATGCCATAGGGGTAACATTTTTAACTTTTCTGGTAGCATTTCCGGTAGCATTTTTCTTAACCAAAGTAGTTTCAAGAAAATATGCAAGTTTTTTAACTCTGCTACTTCTTATCCCGCTTTGGGTCGGCGAGTTGGTTACCATATACGGATGGATGATTATATTGGGTGATCATGGTATTATAAATGAGTTTTTAAAATATATAGGAGTGATTGATAAACCCATACATCTTTTATATACTGATCTTAGCATGATCATAGGCTTACTCTATATGTCTGTTTTATTTATGATAGTTCCTATTATGTCAACACTAGAGAGTTTAGATGACTCTTTGATAGAGGCTGCAAGTGATCTTGGGGCTTCAAAGTGGGCAATATTTACAAAGATTGTCATCCCCTACTCTATGCCCGGTATAACATCTGGAAGTATCATAGTCTTTATGCTGGTTATCGGAGACTATGTGGCTCCTGATATACTTGGAGGAAAAAGTTCACTATGGTTTACGGAGCAGATATACAACGATTTCCTCTCCACTTTCAACTGGAATGAAGGCGCGGCATTTGGATTTTTACTACTTATTATCTCATCTGTCATAGTTTGGGTGGCACTTAAACTAAGTGGTCAAAAGCTTGAAAGGGTTGGACAATGATAAGAAGTTTACCTAATTCACCGTTATACAAGATAAGTTACAGGATATATATAGCTATATTTTTTCTATTTTTAGTTATGCCACTTATCACTATAGCAGTCTTAGCATTTAACGATTCAAATTTTGTGGCACTTCCATGGAGGGGCTTTACGCTTGACTGGTTCTTTGCCAATACAGATAGCAGAGTCGGACTTTTTGCAGATGATGACCTCTTGCAAAGCATCTGGACATCCGTGCAAACAGCCTTTTATATGTCCATACTTTCTACAGTCATAGGAACTATAGCGGCACTTCTTTTTGAAGAAGAAAAGTTTAGATTTAAAGGGCTTTTATACTTTTTTGCTATCGCTCCACTTGTCATACCGGGAGTAATTTTAGGTATATCTATCCTCATAAGTTCTACTTTTGTAGGCTCATATTTGGAAAACAGATTTGGAATAAATGCAGACTTTTTTAGTCCCGGTTTTTGGCTGGTCGTCTTGGGTCAGTTCTCATTTGGTGCAACTTATGTTCTTTTGATAGTCGGTGCTAGACTTAAAAAGTTTGATAGAACCCTAGAAGAAGCAGCCCTAAGCCTAAAAGCTACAAGATTGCAATCTATCTGGTATATAACCATACCATTTTTAAAACCGGCTATCATCAATGCTTTTGTAGTATCATTTCTCATAAGCTTTTCAAACTTTAATACTACTATATTTTTAGTAGGTTCCGATCCGACTCTGCCTGTAGATCTCTACTCAAGGATAAAATTTAGTTCAACTCCCGTGCTAAATGCAGTCTCTTTTGTTATCGTTCTTTTTATAACTCTTGTAGCTATTATAAATCTGTTTGTCAATAGAAAAAAATGAAGATCATACACTTAAGCGATACGCATCTTTTGGGCAAGATAAAACAAAACCTTTTTGGTATAGATCCATTTTTAAGACTGGAAAAAGCAGTTAGTAGCATAAACAGGTATCATTTTGACGCTGATTTTGTAGCTATTACAGGTGACTTGACAAATAATGGGGATAAAAAGGCATACAAGTTCCTAAAAGAGATACTTTCAAAACTAAATATACCCTATTGTCTTATCTTAGGCAATCACGATAACTTTGATATTTTTAGAGAGGTTTTTCATACAAAAGAGAGAAGCAAATATTTACAGTATGAGTTGCAAATTGGAAAATACCAATTTATATTTTTAGATACCACAATAAGGGGTGAAGAAAAAGGGACTCTATGCAAAGAGAGGCTAAAATGGCTAAAAGAGAGTATTCGTAAAGATAGAGATGTTTTTATCTTTATGCACCATTTTCCTCTTGACTCACAACTAAACTGGATGGATAAAAATGCAAATTTTATAGATAGAGATGATTTTTTGAAAACTATATCAAAGATTCCAAACATTAGACATATTTTTTGTGGGCATCTACATAGAAATATTTTTGCCAATTTCAAGCACATATCAATAAGCTGTACCAAAAGCACCGCTTTTGAGGTAGCTTTCAACCCACAGGAAAATGAAGACATCTTAACAATAGATGAAAAGCCCTCCTATGCAGTAGTCAATATAGACAAAAATAGTGTGGTTATTAACAATCACGAATTTTTAACCGAAGATTTAGTCTTTAGTGGAATGAGTTGGTAATGTCATTTTGGGATAACTTCCATAAAGATCACCTCATAGCAGCTCATAGAGGTGATAGATACACTTCTGCGGAAAATACTATGGAAGCCTTTGAAAATTCTATAGGAAAGTGCGATTTTGTAGAGTTTGATGTAGGTTTTAGCAAAGATGGCGTTGCGGTTATTTTACATGATGACACGCTGGAAAGAACCAGTGATGCAGATAAGTTAAATGGCTTTTATCCTCCTTATAACCTATATGATTACAACTACAAGCAGCTTTTAGAGCTTAATATGGATAAAAGATCTACTAAAAAACAGCAAATACCTACACTAAAAGAGACTCTTCTTTTCTTCAGATCGCAAAATATGCCTGTAAATGTTGAGATAAAAGATTTGAAAAAAACAAAATTTGATAAAATCGCTACGAAAGTAGTCACAGAAACCATAAAAGAGTGCGATATGATAGAGATGACCATGCTCTCATCTTTCAACCACAACTACTTAAGAGAGGCCAAAAAAATCTCACCGCAAATTACAACGGCAGCTCTGCAAGAAAAAAAGCATCCAAAAGAGTGTCTAAAATATCTAAAAGAGTTAAATGTTTCATCATATAATATAGATAAAACCATAATGGACAAAAAGATCATACAAGAGTTAAAAAATGAGGGCATCTACACCTGTGTTTATACTATAAACTCACAAAAAGAGTTAAAAAAAGCCTTTTCACTAGGGGTAGAGGCTGTTTTTACAGACTATTTGGAAGATATGCCTTTATAAAATATCTAAAAATTTTATAATTTAGACTATTTTAGCTCAATTCTAACTTTATTGGTACTTTTTAACTTTTGATCAATCCAAGGCAAAGTTATAACTTTATATGGCTTTGCTTCTATCGTTTTTTCATAGATTAATTTCTCATTTAGATAGATTTGCAAAGTTCCTTTTTGATAATCTCTAAACTTGATGTTGGTTAGGAATTTTTTAGGAGAGTTTAGATTTACCAAGGTTGGGTAGTACCACTCTATATTTTTACTACTGCACTCAATTTCCACAAAAATTGGATCATCTTCATTATTTAGCGATAGCCATATACTCTTTGCAGCCTCTTTTGCTTCATAGTGGCACTTATATGAGGCGTATGCTCCTCTTATGATGTTACCTGCAGCAAAAAAACCTCTTTTTGAGGTTTGAAAATCTTGTGATATATCAATGGAGCTATTTATGAGATTGTATTTAAAACCAGACTCTCTTAAAACAGCACTTTCCGGTGTAAAGCTTCCGCTAAATACTGCCCCTTCAGTCTCTATCTCTTTAGAGTTTATAGCAAATTTTAAATTTTTACCACTATTAATAAAAGAGTTTTTTACCCCTTTATGGATAGTGGTTTTAAAAAATTTTTCTGCAATTGGCCTTATAAAAGGGTATACCTTTATCTCACCATCCTCTTCTATCATTGCTTTGGTTTTTATACCAAAGTCGCTCTCGGTTTTTAAAGCTGAAAAAGATACTATCTCACTCCCATAAATCACACTGCTTTTGAAAGGTATTTGATTTTTTTGATAAATAAATCTTTGAAGTGCACCGGTTGTAATGATCCTGATATCTCTCATGCCTGAAACCAATCTTTGAGATCTTGGGGTTTCTCTTGCACCTGTTGCAAACAGGACTCTTTTGGCTCTAAAATTTTTTATACCTTTATTTGTTATGATAACAAGTTTACCATCCTCAACTCTTAAGAGCGTATGGTTTAGATATATGTCAACCTCTAAATCTTCAGCATTTTTTACCAATTTTTCTGCATACTCAGGGCCGGTTAAAACTCTTTTAAACTCAAAGATGCCAAAGCCTTTATGTCCACAATGAAGCGGTGCCCCACCCGCCTTTGAAGCTCGCTCAAAAACAACAACATCTTTGACGCCTAATTTTTTTAACTCTATCGCGCAAGAGAGTCCAGCAGTTCCTCCACCTATGATCGCAACTTCTATCTCTCTATTTTGTTTCATTTTGCGCCTCTTTTATCATTTCTACAACATCTGCCATACAGTTAAATCCCTGACACCTGCCCATCATGGCTCTCGTCCTTCTTTTTAAGCCTCCCACCGTTCCTGCACCACATTTTCCTCGAAGAGCATTTTTTATCTCTCTGTCAGTTACCAATTCACAGTGGCAAACTATCCTTTCAAAACCCAGTTTTTCATAGTCTCTTTTAGAAAACTCGCTTATATTGGGTACCTTTTGAGCATCATGTTTAGGCTCTTTTTTTTCAAAACTCTTTCCATAAAGTTCAAAAATATACTTAGCAATCCCCAAGGAGCCTGTTAAACCCGTAGATCTTATACCTCCTACTCTTATCCACTCTTTTTCCTTGTCATACTCTATACGGTAAAAAGTTTCATCACTTGCCGGTCTAAGCCCAGCAAAAACAGTAGTAACACTATGCTCTTTTAATTTTGGAACTATCTCATAAGCTTTTTTTTGTAAAAACTGAAGCGTCTCTTTTTTTGTAGAGCTATCTGTTTTACTCTCTTGGTCTTCTGCAGTAGGACCTACTAAGATATTGCCAAAAGCGGTCTTTGTAACAACAACTCCTTTTGTTCTTTTTGTAGGAACCGGTAAGATAATGGAATTTATAAGATCATAGGCGCTCTTGTCATAAACTAAAAACTGCCCTTTTCTAGGAATGATCCTAAACCCCTCTCCTCCTCTTATCTTTTCAACTTCATCGCCATATAACCCGGCAGAGTTTATGATAGTTTTTGCTTTTATTTCACCTCTTGAGGTTTTTATCTTCCAAATTTCCCCGTCAAATTCACCATCTTCTACCTTATGAGAAAATACTAACTTTCCTCCATATCTAACACCCTCTTTTAAGTACGCCAAAGGTGCACTCCAAGCATCTATGACCGACTCTCCCTCTACCAGTATGGCGCCTCTTGCCTCTTTTGATAGGTTCGGCTCTTTTTTTAACAGCTCGTTTTTATCAATCCTTCTTAACTCTTTTACACCGTTTCTAAAACCTTTTTGGATGATATCTTCAAGTTTTTTCTCTTGCTCCTCATTCCAAGCAACAACCAAGGCAGAAGTTTTAAGTATTTGCAGGTTTAGATCATCTTTTAGCTTTATAAACTCCTCATAACCTTTTTTTACACACTCAAGCTCAAGTGAGCCCTCAGGTGCATCAAAGCCGGTATGAAGTAGCGCGCTGTTACCTTTGCTAGCACCTTCTAGTATATCATTCTCTTTTTCGATAAGTATTGTTTTTGCACCATTTTGGCTAAACTCCTTAAAAATTGCGCACCCTACAACACCGGCCCCAACGATCGCTATATCAAAAACTTCATCTTTAGTGTACTCGATCTTTTTTGGCAAAAAAAGATTTGTTAAATCAATCTGTTTCATCCATTAACCTTTTTGTATTTTCTATCAAAACTCTACTCTCATTTTCATCTATAAGACCTATACAAACTCTTCTATAGACAAAATCTTCCGCTTTTTTGACAAATTCATGATCAATAGCATATAAAAGTTCTGCCCTTAAGATTTTATACTTTTCATCTAAAAAGTGGGGGTTATTCAACTCTTTTTCATACTCCAAAACCTTAAGCGCTTGATCTCCATAGAGCAAAAAGAGTCGCTCTGATAGCTCCTTATCCTTTAAAATTGCATCAAGTCTTTCTTTTGCACTATCCAAATCACTCTGGCTGCCGACAACTTTATACTCAGAAGTTGTACATCTTCTATCCATATCTTTAAAACACTCTTTTTTCAGACATAGATCGACCAAACCTTCAGCCATATTTCTATATGTTGTCCATTTCCCACCGGCTATCGTTATGAGCCCTGAGTCTAACTCCTCTATGATATGCTCTCTAGCTAGTTTTGATGTGCAGCTACCGCTTAGGCCCAAATCAACCAAAGGTCTAAGTCCACAAAAAGATGAGAGTATATCTTTCTTTGTAATTTTTAAGTCAAAATAGCTATTTATGTGATGTAACAAATACTCGATATCACTCTCTTTTACCTTGGGATGCTCCGTAACTTCAGCCTCACGATCAGTAGTACCTACTAAACATTTTCCCATATACGGCAATATAAAAAGTACTCTTTTATCTTCTGTTTTTGGTATCATAAGTCCATTTTTTGAAGGTAGATATTTTTTATCTATGACTATATGAATGCCACTGCTTGGTTTAATGATATTTTTTACATTTTCATCAGCCATTTTTCTAATATGGTCACTAAAAACTCCGGTTGCATTTATCACAACTTTTGCAAAAAACTTCTCCTCTTTTTGGGATATTTTATCATAAGCTTTTACGCCTACAATCTTATGATTTTTATCAAAGATAAAAGCTTCAACCTTATAGTAGTTTTTAACTACTGCCCCCTCTTTTTTTGCTGATTGTAACAGAGCTATGGCCATCCTTGCATCGTTAAATGCCCCATCAAAATAGCTTACCCCGGCTTTTAAACCCTCTTTTTTTACAGAAGGATTGGAAGAGATGATCTCTTTTTTCGATACTATTTTGCTTCTTCCAAGAGAGTATCTGCCGGCAATTAGGTCATAAAGAGCTAATCCGGCAAATATATAAGGCACTTCAAACCAGCTATATAGTGGTGTTATTAGAGATATTTTTTTAGATAAGTGGGGAGCATTATGTAAAAGTCTATATCTCTCTTTAACTCCTTCTCTAACAAGATCAAACTGCTCTTTATCCAGATTTTTCACTGCGGCTTCAAGATATCTGACTCCACCATGAGCTAATTTGGTACTTCTACTGCTTGTTCCCTCGGCAAAATCATTTTGCTCTAAAAGTAAAACTTTTAAACCTCTTAAAGCAGCATCCAAGGCTATACCGCTTCCAGTAGCACCGCCACCGACTACCAGTAAATCATATGAGTTCATTATAGCTCTATCTTTAAAGATATTGGGCAGTGATCACTACCGGTAATGGTGTCTAAGATATCACTATCAATAATATTTTCTTTCAAATCATCACTGACAAAAAAGTAATCGATCCTCCATCCTGCATTTGTTTTTCTTGCATCAAACCTGTATGACCACCAAGTGTATCTATCTTTTACATCACCATGAATATATCTAAAAGTATCGATATATCCACTCTCTACAAGTTTGTCTATCCAAGCCCTCTCAACAGGTAAAAATCCTGAAACTTTTTCATTGGCTTTGGGTCTTTTTAGATCTATCTCTTTATGAGCAGTGTTTACATCACCGCAAAATATAATGGATTTGCCACTTTTTCGTAAACTTTGTAAATATATTAGAAATCTGTCATAAAATTCAAGTTTATACTTTAGCCTCTCTTCGCTCATCTGACCATTTGGAAAGTAAACATTAAAAAAAGCTATATCTTTTGTTGTGGTTTTAAAGTGAAACTCATTTATCCTGCCCTCTTCCAAAACATCAACCTTTTTGCACTCACCGTAAAACTGAGGTTCTATATCGGTAAAAAGGGCAACACCGTCTCTACCTGTTCTTTTTGATGAGCTGACAAACATAAACTTATAATCTTTATTGAAAAGATGAGATGGTATCTGCTCTTTAGTAGCTTTTATCTCCTGTAAAGAGAGCATATCAACACTATTGGCATCAAGCCAATCAAAGGCCTTTTTTCTGTGGACTGCTCTTATACCGTTCACATTCCAGGATATAAAATTATACTGTTTCAAATTGGGACTCCAGCTATATTTATAATGTGGAAATTATAACGCAAAAAAGAGTGTTTAATCTTAAATATACACATTTTTTGATAAAATCTCATAAAAATTTTCCAAATACTCTATAGTTGGAAAAAGCAAGGATATATTAATGAATATAATAACCGGAAAAGTTTGGAAGTTTGGTGACAATATAGATACAGATCTTATAATAGCTGCGAGATATCTAAACAGCTCTGATCCCTATAAATTGGCGGAACATGTCATGGAAGATGCTGATCCAGACTTTGTAAAAAAGTTAAATCCGGGAGACATTATAGTTGCCGGTGAAAATTTCGGATGCGGAAGCAGTAGAGAGCATGCTCCCATAGCTCTAAAAGCTGCAGGAGTAGCTGCAGTAGTAGCTAAATCTTTTGCAAGGATTTTTTATAGAAACTCATTTAATATGGGCTTGCCTATATTTGAACTAAAAGAGAGTGATGAGATAAACGAGGGCGAACTTATAAGGATAGATATGGAGAGTGGGAAGATAGAAAATATTGATAAAAAAAGAGAGTATAGCTTTTCTCCCATTCCCCCTTTCATGCAAGAGTTACTCTCAAGCGGTGGACTTATGAATTATGCCAAAGAGAAGATGGTAGGTGCTTTGTAATGAGATCATACGATATAGCAGTTATAAAGGGTGATGGGATAGGACCGGAGATCGTTGATGAGGCTATAAAAGTCTTGGATGCTTTGTCTTTAAAAGATGATATAAAATTTAACTATAAAGAGTATCTTATGGGTGGAGCGGCATATGATGCTACGGGCGATCCTCTGCCGCAAGAGACGATAGATGGCGCTTTAAAAAGTGATGCGGTTCTTTTTGGCTCTATTGGGGGCTACAAGTGGGATGGTTTGCCAAGAGAAAAAAGACCGGAGAGTGGACTTTTAAGATTTAGAAGTGCTTTGGGAGTTTTTGCAAACTTAAGACCGGTTAAAATATATGATGAGTTAGTAGAAGCCAGTACTCTAAAAAGAGAGGTGGTAGAGGGTGTTGATCTTATGGTGGTTAGGGAGTTAACAGGGGGCATATACTTTGGCAAGCCTAGAGAAAAATCAGCCGATAAAGCCTACAATACAATGATTTATACAAAAGAGGAGATAAAAAGAATCGCCAAAATTGCTTTTGAGATAGCAATGAAAAGAGAAAAGAGAGTCTGCTCTGTTGATAAGTCAAATGTTTTAGAAGTCAGCCAGCTCTGGAGAGAGACAGCCGAAGAGGTAGCTAAAGAGTACCCTGAAGTAGAACTGACTCATATGTATGTCGATAATGCTTCTATGCAACTTGTAAGAGACCCGAGACAGTTTGATGTTATACTTACAGGCAATATTTTTGGTGATATTTTAAGTGATGAAGCGAGCATGATAAGTGGCTCGATAGGACTCTTACCCTCAGCTTCTATAGGGGGAAAGATAGGAGTTTATGAGCCGATACATGGCTCAGCCCCCGATATAGCCGGTCAAGGCATAGCCAATCCTATAGCTACCATATCAAGTGCTGCTATGATGCTTAGATACTCATTAAATGAGATAGAACTTGCTGATAAAATCGACTCCGCTATAGCAAAAACTCTTCACCAAGGGTATGTCACGGGTGACCTGGCAAAATATGGTGCTAAAAAAGTCTGCTCCACAAGTGAACTCGGTGATATCATAGCAGGAAACCTATAGTATATGAAAACACTTACTTTGGCATCTATCTATGAACTTCAGGGACTCAAAGATGAGGCTTTGGAGATCTATAAAGAGATACTAAAAGATGACCCGACAAATAAAAATGCCAGGATTGCCATCAAAAGGCTTTCAGGAATTAGAAAAAATTTTGACGGAGTAGATAAAGAGATGCTGGAGTTTTTTATAAATATGGACAGCAAGCCGGAATTTTTAGAATTTGAAAGGTGGTTACTTAAGTTATGGAGTTAAAAGATATAGTCCTGTCAACCTTAGCTGAAATCGATGAGGAAGTTGGTAAAGAAAATGAGGAGGAGAATGTCCAAAAAAGAGACTTCAAAAAAGACGATGTAGCACTATCCGAACCTAGTCAACTAAATGAAGAGCAATTTTTGAGCAATCTAAGAGAGAGAATACTTGTGCTTTTTGAAGGCTTTAAAGCTCCTAACAATAGAAATATAGAGGCTAAAGTTGATTTAACACTAAACTTCTTAGAGTATCTGTTGGCAACCATCGACGAAAGGCTAAAAGATAAAGAGTATTAATCCTATAAAGAGTTTAGAGGGGGATCTAAAAAGAGATTTTATCTACTTACAAAAAGAGTTATCCAAACATACTAAAAAGGCTTATCTAGTCGGAGGAGCCTTAAGAGATACACTTTTAAATCAAAAGATAAAAGATCTAGATATTGAAGTTTATAATTTAAACCCAAAAGAGTTTGACCTACTTATGAAAAAAATAGGTGCAAAAGGTGTAGGGAAAAGCTTTTTTGTCTATAAATATGGGGATATCGATATATCGTTACCAAGAGTTGAAAAAAAAGTAGGCTTCGGGCATACAGGATTTGATGTAAGTTTGGCAACAAGTGAAGAGATAGCTTCAAAAAGAAGAGATTTTACTATGAATGCCTTGATGTTTGATATATTTAGCCATAGATGGCTTGATTTTTGGGGTGGCTTTGATGATATTAAAAAAAAGATCATAAGAGTAGTAGATAAAAAGAGCTTCAAAGAGGATAGTTTAAGGGTCTTAAGGGCCGCCCAATTTAGCGCTAGACTTGGATTTAAGATCGATAGTGATTCTATAAAAATAATGCAAGATATAGACCTAGGCGACTTAACTAAAGATAGAATCTTTTTAGAATTTGAAAAGCTTTTTAGCGCTAGATATTTGGAGTTTGGACTCTATTATCTATCAAAACTACTAATATTTAAAAAAATTTTCGGTCCTGATTTAGAGTGCTCCTCGTTTTTTAAAACTGCCAAAGAGCTTAAAAAACACCAAAAAAACTTTGAAAAAGATATATACAGATACTATTTTTTATATATATTGTCCAAACTAAACGGCTGGGATCTATATGATATGCTGGATAAAATAAATGCAAAAAAAGAGTATAAAAAATTTTATAAAATTCAACCAAAAACTACCGAAACGGATGAGAAAAGTATCTTGAAAGTAGCACTAAAAATGCCTATAAAGTTGTGGCTTGAAAACTATAATGAAGAGGTAAAAAACAGAGCAAAAAAACTTGGTGTTTATGATAAAAAATTTAAAACTCCTGTTACTGCGCAAGATGTTATAAATTCAGGGTATAGAAAAGATGCGATAGGAAAAGAGATAGGAAAAAGAGAAATCAAATATATAGATAAATTTTTATCAAGGAATTTTTAGATAAAATCCAAAGATTATTTTCAAGGAGAGAGTATTGCTAAAAAAGATAGTAACTGTTTTAGTTATTTTATTTAGTTTTTTAAGGGCGGAAAATTATATCGACATCTATCGCAAGAACGGCATAGATGCTGTGCAGAAACTATTTGAGAAGAAGTTGATGAGTTATGATTATTGGAGAGAGTATCTTAAAGATTATAACACAAGTTATGGATATTTTGAAAAGAGTAAATACATAATAGTCGCCAACAAAGAGAGTAAAAAACTAAAGCTTTTTTTTACTGATGGTAAAGGTAGCTTGAAACAAATTTTTACTAAAGAGGTAATTTTAGGTAAAAAAGGCGAAAAAAAGAGAGAGGGGGACTTGATAACACCACTAGGAACCTATAGAATTACTATGAAATTTAAACCGAAAGATGCCTACTACGGACCTTTGGCATTCTCTTTATCATACCCAAATATTTTTGATATAGTAAATGGAAGGGATGGCCATGGGATATGGATACATGGATATCCATTAGACCACGA
>Ga0256840_1002631_pt1 | contig 15586 bp, 9 predicted proteins | sample 355202metaG_FD_185969 | JGI IMG/M metagenome (GOLD analysis project Ga0256840, IMG submission 185969) | Hydrothermal vent microbial communities from Mid Atlantic Ridge, Atlantic Ocean - 355-202 | ecosystem: Environmental > Aquatic > Marine > Hydrothermal vents | place: Atlantic Ocean: Mid... | reverse complement strand
CAGGATAAACGTTACACTGACCCTAGTTATTTCTGACCCTAGTTATTTCTAGTTATTTTTTCTGACCCTAGTTATTCTGCTAGTTATTCTGCTAGTTATTCTGCTAGTTATTCTGCTAGTTATTCTGACCCTAGTTATTCCACTGACCCTAGTTATTCCACTGACCCTAGTTATTCCTAACAGATAGTCAACACCAGTCTCCAAAGTTGCGTACATATTGTAACAAGAGGAGCTATAGGGCTACACTGTTAAAAAAGTTTAGGCTGATAAAACCTGCAGATTCTTTGGTCTCCCAGCAATAAGGTGTGACACTATTTTTTCTGTCAATACAGGTACTAGGGGCAGAGGAAGATCATGCCCCATCCCTTCTATCGATTCAAAGCGTGCGCCAGGGATGGCTTCAGCCAGCGCCACACCATGCGCATGAGGCAAAAGTGGATCTTCAGTACCGTGGATAACTAAAGTAGGCAACTCAATTTGGCTTAATAGTTTTTTTCTTGATGAGGCCGCTGCCACAGCAGCCGATTGGCGCGCCCCGCCTTCTGGATAATAGGCGCGTTGCAGATAAACCCGAAATCTCTTTTCCATGGTCTGTGGGTCTTCTCGGTACTTCTCACCGCCTGCTTTAGTGCACAGATGCATTAGGCGATTTATTGACTGCTCTAAACTTTGTTCTTTAGGCTGTGGCTTGAATAGCTCCCAGAGTAAAGAAAGCTTACCTCTAGGCAAGTGTTCCTCACTGGTTGTTGACATAATTGCACTCAGGCTTAACAGTCGATCAGGGTGGTGAATCGCCATTAACTGTGCAATCATTCCGCCCATAGACGCGCCGAGAACATGTGCTTTCTCAATTTTCAATTCATCCAGTAGATCTATAGCATCCTGAGCCATATCTTCTAAAGTATAGGGTGTATTCAGTTTAAGCCCAAAGAGACCAGCCAGCATGACACGAATCAGAGCCGGGGGGCGGACACCTTCCAGTTTGCCTGATAAGCCAATGTCACGGTTGTCAAAACGGATAACATAAAACCCCTGACTGGCAATCGCCTGACAAAGAGGCAAAGGCCAGGCCGTCATTTGTGAGCCTAACCCCATAATTAGCAACACAGCAGGGTCATTCGGGTCGCCGACTGAATCATAAGCCAATTTTAATGGATGATTTAAAGCAATGCCTTGAGTGTACCGTGATGATATGGGTGTTATTGACGATGGTGGGGTCATGTAGCGCTAACCTTTCAATGGTAATAATTTATAGTGATTGTAGGTTATATATAGTAAAAGTCAATATTAAGTTGTCGTGCTGAAGGTTTTTAGATGTATTACCTGTCACACAAATATCATCAAACTGTCACAATTTCAGAACATTCGTTAAGTATTATGTGATTTAGCTCACGGAAAGGGAGGGACCAGTTCGAATGCCTTTACTGAGTTAAGTCAGGTAATAACCTGGCGGGTAATTAAAAGTGAGAAAGTCACTTGTAATAATGCCGGCCCCTATAACGCGCCATTTTTTAAAAAGGGGACGGGGAATCGTTACACTCATTTTTACTATGATTATTTCACTTTTAATCACATCCAAAAACCTGTGTGGTTAAATCTTGCTAAGAGGCTATTCAAAATGAACAGAAAGAGAGTTTTCAAACCTAGCTACCCTCTGCTTATTGCTATTGGGTCGATAGGCGTTTTAGATCCTGCTCAAGCTGCAACATCTATTTTTATAAATGAAATTCACTATGACAATGTAAGTATAGATAGCGGTGAGGCAATAGAAATTGCAGGGCCTGCAGGTACAGATTTGTCGGGCTGGTCTCTTGTACTTTATAACGGAAAAAATAGTTCTAGCTACAATACTAAAATTTTATCGGGAATAATACCCGACCAAAATAATGGTTTTGGCACTGTCTCTGTAGGTTATCCGACTAATGGCATACAAAATGGTGCGCCTGATGGTATTGCGTTAGTTGATGATACAAATAATGTAGTTCAATTTTTAAGCTATGAAGGCGTTTTAACGGCTGCCAATGGTGTTGCTGCTGGTATGCTTAGCATCAATATTGGCGTAGCAGAAAGCAGTTCTACTGCAATTGGACAATCATTGCAGCTGAGGGGATCGGGAACCCAGTATGAAGATTTTATCTGGAATGTGGCTTCAGCTGATTCCTTTGATACAGTTAACTCAAATCAAAACTTTACTACGGATGGCACTCAGCCACCCATAGCTTCACAATGTGGAGAGGCAGCAACCTTAATCAGTGTTATTCAAGGGACTGACGATAGCAGTCCACTTGCCGGTAGCAGTCAACATATAGAAGCGGTAGTAGTTGCTGATTTTCAAGGGAGTGACAAACTTAACGGTTTCTTTGTGCAAGAGCTGGATATCAATGCTGATAATGACCCGCATACGTCAGAAGGCATTTTTGTTGCATCCAATACCGCTGTTAATGTTGGCGATAAGGTACATGTTGTCGGTACGGTTGCTGAAACCTATGGCATGACCGCCATGGACAGCATTTTATCAGTGGATGTCTGTGCAACTGATCAGGCTCTGCCTACACTGACAACGCTGACCCTGCCATTTGATTCAGTTGCAAATAACCCAGAATGGTTTGAAGGCATGCTGGTTAACCTATCGCAAACACTCACTGTAACCGAGAACTATAATCTGGGCCGTTTTGGCGAAATACTCGTGTCTTCAGGCAGCCGTTTAATGATTCCCACACAGGTTGCTACACCTGGACAGAATGCTATAGACATTGCAGAACAGAATCGCCTAAACAGCTTGATTATTGATGACGCCTCAACTATTCAAAATCCAGATCCCGTTATTTACCCAGGTCCCGGTGGATTAAGTGCAGAAAACACTTTACGGGCAGGCAATACAATAACGGAAGCCATGGGCATACTGTCATACGGTTTTGGTTCCTTTAGGCTGCAGCCTACCGCACCGCTTACCATTATGGCAGAAAATAATCGTTCCGAACCGTCTGCTCTACCAGGCATTGGTTCTTTAAAAGTTGCCAGCTTTAATGTACTTAACTACTTTAATGGCGATGGTTTGGGGGGCGGTTTTCCTACCGCTAGAGGTGCAGATACAGCCCTTGAGTTTGACCGTCAGCGCAACAAGATTTTAACCGCTATTAATGCCCTGGATGCTGATATTATCGGTTTAATGGAAATTGAAAATGATGGCTATGGTTCGCAAAGTGCTATTGCTGATTTAGTAAACGGATTAAACGATTTGGCAGGAGACGGTATCTATCAGTTTATTGACCCCAGTATCAATCAAATCGGTACGGATGCCATTGCCGTCGGCATGATTTACAAACCGGCCAAAGTTTCTATTCTGGGTGTTGCCGCCATTTTAGACTCTACTGTTGACAGTCGTTTTCTGGATGATAAAAACCGTCCTGCATTGGCACAGACCTTTGTCGATAAAGACTCAAATAAACAAGTAACCATCGCGGTGAATCATCTTAAATCAAAAGGCTCATCCTGTGATGCACTGGGCGACCCTGATTTAGCAGATGGCCAAGGCAATTGCAATGTGACCAGAACACAGGCTGCAGAAGCCCTGGCAGACTGGCTGGCATCTGATCCAACAGACACAGACACAATCAATACGCTTATTATTGGAGATTTAAATGCTTATGCTAAAGAGGACCCTATCACCGTTTTGCGTGATGCTGGGTACAATAATCTTGTTGATGGTTTTATCGGTGATAATGCCGCTTACAGCTATGTATTTCGTGGTGAATCGGGCTACCTCGACCATGCCTTGGCAAATGCATCTTTAGCAGAACAGGTTAAAGGGCTGACATCATGGCATATTAATGCCGATGAACCCAGAGCGCTGGACTACAACATCGAATATAAATCGGCCAGCCAAATTGCTGATTTTTACCAGACGAATGCATTCCGCTCATCTGACCATGACCCATTATTGTTAGAGCTATTAGTGCCTGGTGATCTAGATAATGATGGCGATGTTGATAGAAATGATGCAGGAGTTATTCGTTATGCACTTGGCAGCTGTAGCAGTGATAGCCAATTTAACCGCGAAGCTGATTATGATGCCAGCGGCTGTATTTCGTATGCTGATTACCGCCAATGGTACAGAAAATATAAAAGCTTCTTGAACAATGCAAACGACAAGTAGCAATAGGCAAAGCCAGGGATGGTTTTTATGTTCAATTTAACAAAAATATTCACTATGAAAACAACTATAAAATATTTAATAATTCTTGCCATCAGTCATTTAGCATTGACGGGCAAAACGGCATTTGCCTCCATTTCTGTTGGCCTGGTACCGTCAACTCAGCAGATTCATGTTGGAGATAATTTTTCTGTCGAGGTCGTTGCCAGCAATTTGTTTGATGGTACTGATGCTTCAGATGAGTTATTGGCTTTCGGTTTTAACTCAGTGTACACAGGAAATTTCAATTTTTTAAATAGTACTGTGAATCCGTTGTTTCAGGATGATTCTGCTTTAGTAGGGCTGTCTGTGGCTGGGTCCGCTTTTCCTGGAATTGCTAATGCCCTTGATAGCCAAATACTGACATTGGCAACGCTGAATTTTGAGGCTTTGGAGTTAGGAGCGGTTGACATAGGTATTACTGCAGACCCGCAGGACTTTAATCAAGGTTTAATATTCTTCAATCAAAATCCTATAGGTTTTAACAGTAGTATTAATTTAATGGTTACTGCAGTACCTGTTCCTGCCACGTTGCCTTTATTTTTATCTGCGATAGGTATATTTGGTTTGGCGGGTTCCCGAAGAAAGAACTAATCAAGACACTGACTCAATAGAGCTGACATGATGGTTTTTTAGACACCAGTTATCGGAAGAAATCTTGTTCGCCGTATGTGAAAACCCTATTGCAAACTACCTAGTTCCACTCGGAATGACAACATGATGAGTAGATCTATTATTAATATTACTTGGAAATTACTATGAAAATTTTTTTACCAGCAGCAACTAAACAAATGCTCACTTTATTACTCTCAGGCTCACTTGTACTGGCACCCGCAGTATCTGCCACAACAATCAGCTATGAGGGCATAATTGACGGAGCAATCACCAATGTATCGGGCTCGGTTGAAGGCTTTTCCTGGTTTGACGATGATGCGGCAGGGGTCGATTTCTGGAAATTACAAGTGGACAATAAAGGATTGAACTTAAACATCCGAGGAACTGCCAGCACAACTGATCTGGACTTGGCCTTTTCTCTGTATTCAGGCACAACCGTGGCTGATGAATCTGAATTTGATTCAATCGGTGATTTTGGAGGAATGACTTTTCTTTATCAAGCGGATGATGAAGTTATTCTAAATGATCCGCTAGGTGACCCTGCACTGACAAACATTTCTTTAGCGGCGGGCGAGTACACCATTGCAATAGGCGGATATGACAGTGAAGATTTTGGTCCCTATGCTTATAACCTTAGTGTCACCACCGTTCCAGTACCCGCGGCCTTTTGGTTAATGCTTGCACCTTTAGCAGGCATGTTCACCGCAGGCCGAAGAAAGTCTTAATCCTCATTATCAAGGAACCAGATATGAAATTTAATAAAATAGTAACGCTGGCATTAGCCATTTCGAGTTCAAGCTGTTTTGCGGCTGCGGACGATTTTCAATTGAAAATTTTACACATCAATGATCACCACTCTCATTTAGAAGCAGACAGCAGGGCAAATCTGACGATTGCAGGAAAAGCCACTCGCATCGAAATGGGCGGTTTTCCCAGAGTTACCGCTAAAATAGATGAATTGGCAGCCGGTAAGAACAATGTTTTGAAGCTGCATGCCGGCGATGCAATTACTGGTACTCTGTTCTATAGCCTATTTAAGGGGCAGGCTGATGCAGATTTAATGAACACCGTTTGCTTTGATGCCTTTGGATTGGGCAATCATGAATTTGACGATGGTGATGCTGGGTTGCGTTCTTTTTTAGATAGACTCAATAGCACAGAATGCAATACCTCTACTTTGGCTGCCAATGTTGTCCCAGCAATAGGCTCTCCTCTATTGCCAGCCGTGGGCTACCCTTATTATGAACCGTATCTTGAACCGTTTGTCATTAAAGAAGTGAATGGCGAAAAAATTGGCATTATAGGCCTTGATATATCGAATAAAACCAAAAATTCGTCTAACCCTGATGAATCCACACAATTTCTTGATGAAGTCAGAACGGTTAAATATTACGCAAAAGTATTAAGAAGACAGCGCGTTAACAAAATCATCTTGCTGACCCATTTTCAATATAAAAATGATATTGAGCTGGCAAAAGCAGTGGTTGGCATTGACGTTATCGTGGGTGGTGACTCACATACTCTGTTAGGTGATTTTGATGCAGTAGGGCTAAATTCTGCAGGGCCTTATCCTACTGAAGTGGTCGGCAAAGCCAGAAAAAAAGTCTGTGTGGTGCAAGCGTGGCAATACTCTAATATGGTTGGTGAATTAGATGTGCTTTTCGATAAAAAAGGCAATGTTCTATCCTGTAACGGCACACCTCACTTACTGGTTGGAAATACCTTTAAGCGTAAAAATGCAGAAGGTATTCGTGTAGAGCTTGAAGGTGAGGAAAGAGACGCAGTGCTGAACTTAATCTCTGCAACTGACAATATCAGCATTGTCGAACCAGATGCTGGTGCAGCTCAGGTTTTGTCGCAATATCAAGACCGGGTTAATGAATTGAAAAATGCATCGATTGGTACAATATCATCCGATCTTTGCCTTGAGAGAATACCAGGACAAGGCAATAGTTCACTTTGTGATGTTAGCCTGACAAATGCCCATGGCAGTGACATTAGCAATATTGTTGCCCGGGCATTTAAAGAGCAAAGTCTTGAATCTGATATAGCCATTCAAAATGCGGGTGGTGTTCGGATAGATATACCCGCAGGCGATTTCAGCATTGGAGATGCCTATACTTTATTGCCATTCGCCAATACTCTGGTTAATTTAACCATGACGGGGCAGGAAATTGTCAATGTACTTGAAGAAGCAGTTGAATTTGCCACTGTTGCAGGCGGTTCAACTGGCGCCTATCCTTACGCATCCGGTTTACGTTGGGATGTTGACTTATCTAAGCCAGCAGGAAGCCGTTTCTCCAATATTGAGGTTAAGTTGAAAAATGATATTGAATGGACCCCTATCGATTTAACCTTTTATTATGTGGTTGTCACCAACAGTTTTGTTGCTAAAGGCAAAGATGGATACACTACTTTTGGCACGGTGGCGGCTGATGGCCGAATGATTGATACTTTTCTTGATTATGCTCAATCATTTGTAGATTATGTCAAACGTGTCAATGCAGAAGGCGGGACAATCTATAAACTTCCTGCCGAAGACTACAGCACACAAAATATTTATGATAAAGATGGAAATCTTCAGCGGTAGGATACAAGATCAGCTCAGGGGTTGTGATGTTTTCGCACCCTTGAGATTGTTAGACAAGGAAATCACTTTCTTAGAAGTTTAAAAAAACATTCATTTTCTAAGAAGGTGGTTTTGATACACCCTAATTTAATTTAAAACCTGTCATATTCCTTTAACATGAATTAGGTATTGTCGTTTAATTTCTATAAGTACAATTGCTATAAGTACCCAAGTGAACACATTTAACAAGTTTTACTTGAGTACTTAATACCGCTTAAATTCATGCACTCTAATTTATCAACTTATTTGCTTAATATAAAGACTTCAAAAGTCATTCAAGGCTTAAAGTTTCCCCTTAGCCTGTTTGTTGTTTATGCCCTGTTTCATATCCTATATTTTTCTATTGCAGATAAAACACTGGCTCAGATATATCATGCTATTGTCGTCACCCCATCCGCATCAGTGATTAATTTTATACTGCCTTCAGAACAAGTCATCGTCAGCCAGAATGCCTTGATTTCATCCCGTGCACACCTGGAAGTGGTTCGAGGCTGTGATGGTATTGGCGTGATGATGTTGATTGTTTCCGCTATTCTGGTATTTTCCACCTCGCTTAAACACAAAATAACAGGACTAGTTTCAGGTGTCGGGCTAGTCTATGTGCTTAATCTGATCCGCATTATCGGGCTGTATTTTGTGGTGGTTTTTCAGCGTGACTGGTTTTTACCCATCCACAGTTATTTTGCGCCAACCTTGATTATTCTGTTGTGCAGTTTGTTTTTTATGCACTGGGCGTTTATGACGTCTGCCAATGAAAGTCACTAAAGCCACTCTATGGGGAGTATCCCGGCGATTAATCCTGGCCTGGTTTTTTTTGAGTGTATCTGTACTGTTACAGGGTGATCGCTTAATCCGCCCTGTCTTGCCTTTTGCTTCGGCTGTAATTGAAATCATTCAGTCTGATTACAGAGCAACGCTGAAAATCAGCAATAGCCAGCCCGGTCTGATTCAAATGCAAGCGATAACACGACGAGTTATTCCATCTATTGCTGGTAGTGGAGCCAAGTTAACCGCAGGAGTACATGTCAGTCATGCGTTGGTGCCTTTGGTTTTATTTTTTTGTTTTCTGTTGGCATGGCCAGTAGAAAAATATCAGGAACGATTGACTCTCCTTGTGATGGGAATTCCTCTAAGTTTTAGCCTTGTCGCTTTAACGCTGCCGTTTCAATTGGCAGGAAGTCTTGAAAATATGTTTCAAGGCTATGCGCAACAATACGCGGTAAACAGAGAAAAACCCTTGTTGCTAACCTGGATGCTGTTCCTTGAGGTGGGTGGACGCTGGTTACTGCCGTTGGTACTGGCTATTGCCAGTTGTGTTTGGGTGCAATCATTAAGATCAAAGCAAAAAAAACCTCATCATTCGAAAACTTCGCGCTTTAAAAAAAATAACGAATGAATCAGCCGCCTAACCTTCTGATTATTCAGCAACAACCCTTTCAAATTATAAAATAACAAGCCGTTGTAACACATTTCACGGTATTGTCAGAAAACTGTAGCAGGCCTGTCATATCAGTTCATTAAATTACCTTCTTAATTATCAAGGACTGTTAGCGATGAAAAAACCTGCTTTAACAACGCTGTCTGTAAGTGTATTGCTATTTTTACTGGGATGTCCTGCGGTTTCCTGGGCTGCTTATAATACCCAGCTTTCAAAGGCGACAAGCTGGTTAACCGGCCGTCAAAATACAGATGGCAGTTGGGGAACCCATCCCCACGAACGTTTTGTACTGACCGTTGAAGCCGTCAGGGCATTGCGGGCTGCCGGGATACGCAAAGCGGCTTATCGCAAAGGGCTCAGCTGGCTGGAAAACCATGCCGCCGGCAATTTTGATTATGGAAGTCGCAGAGCTTTGGCATTGAGTGCGCATGGTGATGCGATCAACACAATATTGACTGGACTGGATAGTGCACAAGATACTGCTTTAAACGATCGAGATGGCTGGGGTCTGGCGCCGCAATATCTACAATCCCCTGTCGATACCGCGTTAGTGTTAGCGGGGCTGAGTGTGGTGGGGACCACTGCAGGCACCGCAAGTGTCACGATTCAGCCGGCATTAGATTATCTTAAAGGTGTTCAGCTCAATGGAGCAGGCTGGTCATTAAGCCTAGGGACAGCCAGCGACATGTTTAGCACTGTCTGGGTAGTTAAAGCCCTGAATGTCTGGAAACAGCAAGATGCAAGCTTAAGCACAGCGATTAATAACGGACTCAATACGCTGGCCACTACTGTTGATAACAGCTCTCCTTATCACTTACAGGCACTGGCGGCACAAACGGCATTGGAAGCGGGCAATAGTTCCATCGCCCAAAGCTGGTTAGGCAACCTCAACAGCAACCTGCAAGCAAACGGCAGTCTGGGTGGCAATCTTTATGATACGAGCTGGGCAATCCGTGCCTTTGCAACGGCGGATGGGGTGGATGATTCAGTTCATCAAACCGCTGTTATTATCCCGGATGCTGCGTTACGCAATGCCATTAATGCCGCTTTAGGCCGTAATGCCCTGGACGGCCTCAACCGACAAGAACTCTCACAGTTGACCACATTAGCCGCTGTTAATTTAGGAATCAGTGATTTAACCGGTCTGCAATGGGCAAGCAACCTGACTGAACTGGATTTGCGCAATAATAATATCGACAACACCCTAGCGATTGACAATCTGACCCTAGCCTCACTACAGCTGCAAGGTAATCCTGTGTTTCAGCCACCCGCAGCGGTTCAGATTCCTGTGATGCCTGTCTGGGGAATAGGATTAATGGCTTTTGCTTTAATCTGGAGTACCCGTCGCTATCAAAAACAATCCCATCGTCCTGATCTATCCTCATCTGGACTGGCAGAATAATTCACCCCTACATTAGCTCAAGGAATATCAACATGTTTTATCGTCCATTGTTACCTCGGGTTCTGTTAACGGCTTACCTATTCAGTTTGCTGACACAGGCGGCATGGGCAGAACAAGCCCCGAAAACAGCCATAACGGCGACGCAGCGACAGCAGATACACAGCATCGGACAAGCCTTGCTGACTGCCAGGCGACAAGCTAAACCTTCAGCGCAGGCAATTGCCATTCGACAGCAACTTAAACAAGTTAAAGCTCAGCTTGATAGCTTAACAGCGCCCTTGCCCGTAGGGAAAATAATGCTTAAACCTGCATCCACATCCACACCAGCCAAGACAGTAGAAAAAACAGCCAGTCAACAACAAAGCTGGAAACAGCGCCATGAAAAGCGCATAGAAAAACTAAATGCAAGTTTGGTTCAATTAAATGAGATGACCGACGAAGTGTCACAGCAACGTACACCACCAGTGGAGATTAAACAAGCACCAAAACCGCTCAATTTATGGCAGCAGTTTAAATCCAGAGCATTGAAACAGCCAGCCGTTTCAAGCCCGCAAAACGAAGGTGCGGACACCGCTGAACCAATATTAGTCCATACTGATTTATCAGAAATCGCACTCAATCAATTAAATACACTGCAAGCGGAGATTAATGAGGCCATGATTCAGCCTAATGATCAGCGGCAGTTAGCGTTACGCGCTTTATCGATGAGGTTAACACTCAGCAAGTCCCCTTCCGTGACACAAAGTCAAAGCAATGAGCCTGCAAACAACAGCGGCGACGATGATAATTCTGCTGTCAAAACGCCCACGCGCACACCAACGATTACATCACGCACTACGCACCGCCGTGAATTCTAATAAAGCCAAATAACTCTAAAGGAAGCTGTTATGAAACGCAATCTGTTATTCCAGCCAGGTGTTGTACTCGGCTATTTATTACTGGCTGTCAGTCTGAGTACAGCCTCTTACTCGGTATCAGCCGATCCCTTGACAGAAACGCGTGAGGTGCTGTTTAATTGCTCACCGTCAGAGCCCGACTGCGAGCAAGGCGAAATCAAAGCCAAAGCCAGCGAATTGCAATCACCGGCGGCGATTTATGAATATGTGCGCAATACCCACGAATACGCGCTATATCACGGCTCCCGATCCAACACGATTAACAGCTATTTCGGGCAGCGGGGCAGTGATGTGGACATTGCTTCGGTGCTGATCGCCATGTACCGCTCGCAAAATATTCCTGCTCGCTATGCCACGGCCACTATTTCTGTGCCTGCCGATCAAGTGGCCAACTGGCTAGGGGTTAAAAATATCAATCTGGCCGCCGCCATCATGAATGATCAGGGCATACAAAATGTCAACCTGACCACAGATGGCACGGAACAAGTGATTGAATTTGACCATGCCTGGGTGCAAGCCAAGGTACCTTACAGCGATTACCGGGGTGCCTTTGTATCGGCTGTTGACTGCACCGCCACGCCAGTAAATTGCCAGTGGATCAACCTTGACCCCTCCTGGAAACAGCGACAATTTCATCATCAGAATATTGATATCTACGGTGTGGTCAATTTTGACTATACCCGTTATTACAATGCCATTAAAAATAATGATCCGGATTTTCGGGACAAAAACCCAGTGGAAATTTACGAAGAACAGATTCTCGACTGGCTGAAAATCAATCATCCCGGCAAAACCCTGGACGATGTGGCCGATTCAGGTGAGATTATTCAGCTAAATCACGGCATTTTACCAGCTTCATTGCCCTATAAAGTCATCAGCGGTATTCAAACCTATGAAAGTATTCAGGCGCATGATGCTGTGAATAATCCAGATTGGGCTAAATTTCTACGGTTAAACACAACGCTATCCAACGGAGGTCTCACGCTTAGTAGTGGCGGGGGGACAGTTGCTCAGGCAGATTTATCAACTAAACGCCTAAGCTATACTTTTCAGCCTGGATTCAACGGCAATCCTGATACCGTTATTGTCCGTTTGGACGGCCTTATTATTGCAACACCGATTACACTGGGAGGTACTATTAATGGGACTACCTGGCCGTTTCTTGGCACGCCATTCACCCTGGATGTATCTCTAGATGGTGCGCCTGCAACAATAAGCGGTCAGCTTGATCATAAAATTGAAGCGACTTATAACAATCTGATTATAGGGGGTTATTATGTTATTGGCACAGGCGGTGATACCTCTAACTGGTCACAGGTTCATCGGGCCGCTGAACAATTATTAGCGGCTAACAAAACATTTCCCATTGTCAATGACATCAATCAAGTACCCTATGTAGACAGTAATGCTAATGGTATTATTGATGGTGGAGAAGGACGTTTACTGGATGACCCCATTGCCCAAGATGAATTGACGGGAGGGTTGCTCAGTGTCGCTATGTCGCAGTATTACACCAAATTTGTTGAAAACACGCGTCGCCTTGATGCCTTAAGCCATGTCATCTCACCGATCGAAGGTTTTGTCGGTATCGTTAGTTCTACTTATGAAGTGGATTATCTGGATAACACCGCATTCTCTATCATGCCGGGGGGGTTGTTAATTGATATGAAAGGTGTCTATTTTAATGGCTCATGGCGAAACAATACAGCCTCTGAATATGCCAATGACCATTTTGAACTGCTGGGCCATGAAGGCTCTTCTCTAGAGCATGAAATCTGGCAGGAACTGACCGGCTTTGATGCGGTATCCACCGTCCGCGGCATTCAGATGGCACTGGCCAATGGTGCAACTTTACAAACCCCAGAGAACAATGGCAGCTCGAATAATATGGCCAGCCAGTATAGCGGTTTTCAATTCAGTAATTGGGCGCCGGCCGGATTTAGCTATACACCTTTAACCGTGTTCTCTACCCGGCCTGCAACTTGGACACATGCCAGCAATGGTGCTGAGCTGGATATCATTAAACGATCAGTCAATCAGTCTACGCCAGCTATTTACCAAACCAATACCTTGAGTTACCGGTTTAACACAGGGAGCGGTCATTATGCCTGGGTTGATTGTGTCAATGGGTATGAAGACCAGCTACTGGCCTTTGCAGGCACTGATTCCGTGGGTGCCTTTACCTTTTGTGATGGCACGGTTTATTCAGGTCAAGTCTCCACGATTTTAAGCCAAATGGAGGATCGCTACTTAAACATCATTATTCCCACTAAAATTGGCACCACACTGTTTAACTACTTTGATCGGGCACAGGGATTTAACCCTCTCGACTTTGTCTATCGTGCGCTTCCCCTGGCAAGCAATCAGCATGACCGCGCACGTATCGGAAACATCCGTAATGATGTGATGCTGGGAACCGCAGATGCGCGTTGGGAATACGTGATTCCGGGGTTAAAAACTGAAGGTGATCTATTTCGTTTTAGCGTGTTTCTGGAAAAAATATTTGATAGCACCTCTGGCAACCTTGCCAGTCAAAGCTATTCCATCAGCAATGATACCTTTACCGCTGGCGGCGGCTGGGTCGATGGCACCCAAACGCTAAATGCAGCCGAAACCCTGCCCGGTACTTCGGTGATCAAACCCACCTTCAACAATGAAGTGTTCACCGACCGGAACCTGGTAGCACAAACCAACAATGACCTGATCCGTACGCCTTCAACGGCCGACCCGATCAGCACCGTCACAGGCAATATGTATCATGACGAAACCGACATCACCATCAAAGGCCGTGGATTAAACTATGCCTTAACTCGCAGTTACAACTCCGGCAAAGGCCGTGTCGATCAAGACAGTCCCTTTGGCTACGGCTGGACACATTCTTATAATATGCAGCTGCGTTCCAACGACTACGGAAAATGTCCCAATTGCGCCCCCGGTACAGGCGCAGGCAAAGCCCCTGAAAACGGCAATAATATCACCGCCTCCATCAGTTATATTGATGAGCGCGGCGGCGAGCATACTTATCTGGTCAATGAATCCAGCCAGGCAGTGACCTCACCGCCGGGCGAATTTGACAGCCTGCAACTGAATACACCCAGCGCAGGAAAATACACCCTGAACTTCCGCAATGGCACAAAATATGTCTTCTCGGGAAACAATCTGCACAGCACAATTAACCGAACGGCAAGACTGGACTTTATAGAAGACCCTTATGGCAATCAACTCAACATGAGCTATGATACCCGCGGCCGCTTAGTAAATGTAATTGACAATTTAGGCATTGCAGGCAGAACCGGACTCACCTTCAGCTATCACGGCATAAGCCAGCATATCCATACCGTTAAAGACTGGACAAACCGCACTTGGACGTATCAGTATGATGCAGAAGGCAACCTAGCGTCCATCACTAATCCCTTAAATCAACTCACTGATTATAGCTACCATGCCAGCAGTCATCTGCTGCATGAAATGATCAAGCCAGAGGATAGAAACGGCCAAAAAGCCAAAACCAGCTTTACTTATTACCGCAACAACAAAGCCTTCACCAACGCCAATGCTTTCGGACAAGGTGAAACCGTGGATTATGACCTGTACCGCCAGCGCACCCGTGTTACCGACCCGCGCGGCTTTATCCGCCAACATATCTACGACACCGACAACGGCGCACTCACCCAATTAAAAGAACCTGATGGGGCTATTTTACAATTTAAAAACAATATTGACGGCCTGCGTTACCAAAAAACCGATGGCCTGGGCTATAGCACCCAGTATTCCTTCAAGTCCGACCGCAGTATCAGCAATACAGCCAGCGATACAAATGGCCTGGTCACACGAGAAACGGATGCCTTAAACCAGCACAGCGATATTGACTACGGCCTGTATGACCAGCCCACTCAAACCACGGATAAACGCGGTAACACGGTTACCCGCATTTATTATCAAAATACTAATATCAGCACCGATGCGGTTAAGGGAAAACTGAAAGAAATCCGTAGCACAGTCAACGGCACGGCAAATGTATTACTCCAATCCTACCGTTACTATGCCGATGCCGCCCATCCTGCCTTTGGCCAGCTTAAGCAAAAAACGGAGTATATTGACCCCAGCAACCTTAGTAGAAAACGCATCACCGACTATGTTTATGATGCCACAGGACTCAACCTGCAAAGCCAGACAGTCACAGGCGCAACTGAAAACGACAGCATAACGATAAACTATGCCTACGATACACTGGGACGTTTAATCAGTCAGAGCCAAAGCCGCAGAACCTCGGCAGACGATGCCACCTTAATCAACCTGACCACAAGCTACCAGTACGATGCCTTGGGTCGCCTGATTAAAACCACCAACCCGCGCAAAGATATTCAGGAAACGGTTTATGATAAAAATGGGCTGGTCAGCCAGCAAAAAATTC
>Ga0256840_1002630_pt1 | contig 15599 bp, 18 predicted proteins | sample 355202metaG_FD_185969 | JGI IMG/M metagenome (GOLD analysis project Ga0256840, IMG submission 185969) | Hydrothermal vent microbial communities from Mid Atlantic Ridge, Atlantic Ocean - 355-202 | ecosystem: Environmental > Aquatic > Marine > Hydrothermal vents | place: Atlantic Ocean: Mid... | reverse complement strand
CCACTACTCCCATCACATTCACTCGCATACGCTCCACAAGGCACAAGATTTACATGACGCTGATAGGAGCCTCCAAAGGTGAGTGAGCTATTTTTGGAGCTATCTAAATAGTGCATATACTCCAAAGAACCCTCATAAAGATATAAGTCATACTCTAGTGACCAATTCAAGCCAATACGCACTTCATCACGACTCTCAAGACGAGTTGTTAGCATCGCACCTAAAGCAACACGGCGCTCTCCAAAGGCTACATTATCAAACACAATATCCTCAGGATTTTCTACAGGACCTCGACCAAAATCAGAGTTTAAAGGAACGCGTCGCACAGGATTAGAAGCACCGCTGCTTGAGTCATAATAGGTAGGACTCGCCCCACTCACACCATCATAACTTGCTTTAAAGTTAAGAGTATAATCAACTCCAAAGTCCTTATTTATCTCCAAACTAGGCGTTGAGACGGTAATTCTGTCATCACTCTCTTGATAATGTAAGTATTGAACATTGACATAATCTTGAGCTTGAACAGAAGCAAGAAGTGTACATGTAAACAGAGATAAACGAACTAATTGCATCCGCAACCTCCCCCAGCAACACCTACGCCACCTTTACTGCCTTCTTTGGAGAAATAGATATGTTCTTGAAACTGTTTATACAAGGCATTGCCACCATCAGGTTTCATCATATCAGAAGAGAGTTGCTCTTTTTCCCAAGGTTGAACCTCTTTGACACAGCCACTAAAAAGTAGCACACTCAGTAAAATAAAGAGTTTAATCATCTTGTATTCCTAAATAATTACTAATAACTTCATCTATATCATCACGCGCGCCTGTCATTACATGTAATACTTTTTTATCTTTGATGATATAGAGTGATGGCATTCCGATCGGTTTAAAAACAGAGACTATATTTTGCTTATTATCATTGATAACTCTAAAACTTAGATCTAAAGATTTTTGAAAAACTTTCGCATTTTCTATATCTTTATCAATATCAACACCAATAATCTCATAACGTGTTTTATCTAAACCTTGATGCAATTCATCTAAATCTGGTAACTCTTTCTCACAAGAGTGACACCATGAGGCAAAAAAACTTATGATGTACGTTTTGCTATCATTGATTTGCAATGTTTTTAACATTGCACCATCAAGATTTGAGCCAAACTCATAGGCAAACACAGAGACAGAGAAAAGAAAAGAGAGAAGAAGAGTTTTCATTTAGATACTCTACATCATTTTGGGTTAAAGAAACTTGTATATCTCCTCTTTCTTCGATAAAATTCCGTATGAAAACATTCTTATTTCACTTTACTTTATACAATATACTTACATGTAAGCTCTCAGACTTGGAAAACTAAATGAGAAAATATATTTATATTCTACTCTTTCCACTCACACTTTTTGCTTCTAATGAAAATCTTTCTATGCAAGATGATAGCTTCAGTAAGGAAGAAAAAGTCCTTGTAACAAATGTCGTCATGGCTAGTGTGATAGCAACTTGGGGATTTACCCAATGGGAATATGGCACCGAAGATCTCCATACGGGAAGTGAGGGTTGGTTTGGAAAAGAGACAAGTAATGGTGGTTCTGATAAGCTAGGGCATTTTTACACAAACTACCTTATCGCAAGACTTATCGCTCCCTTTTTGGGGGTACACTAAAGAAGATGCCGCACTCTATGCTTCATTAACCGCAGCATTTCAATCTATAGTCATTATGGAAGTAGGCGATGCCACAAGTCCCGAACACGGTTTTTCCAATGAAGATTTTGTTATGGATATCTTAGGCTCTATTGCAGGGTATTACTGGCACCGTTACCCCTCACTTGCGAAAAAAATTGACTTTAGAGTAGAATATCTTCCTGATTTTAATGATATACGCTCCGATTTTACGACAGATTATGAACATATGAAGCATCTTATGACGATTAAAGCGGAGGGTTTTGAACTGTTTGAGCACTCTTGGGCTGAGTATTTTGAGCTGCATCTAGGCTATTATACTCGCAACTTTCATCATAACTCTGTCTATCCTATCGAAGATAGGGAGCGTTACTTTTATGCAGGAGTCGGGGTAAATCTTTCTCGTCTTTTGCGTCCTGCAATAGGCGGATATTCAGCAATATTTAACTATTATCAGACACCATATACTTATATATCTTACGACAAAGAGTGGGAGTGAAAATGAAAATATTGCATATTTTTTCTATTTTTTTAGTGCTAAGTTCTTTTGCAGCAGTGCTTATCTCGGCACATGTGGCTGGATACGAGGAACTTTTAAAAGAGATGACAAAAGAGAACGGCTTTTTTGAGTGGATGAGTGTTCTCATCTTGCTTAGTATCTGCGCTTATGGACTCTATTTTTCTAAAAAGAACTCCAAAAAGCTCTCAAAACTTATGTTGATACTTATCGTAGGCTTCGCCTTTGTCGCTTTTTTAGGGGCGATGGAGGAGATAAGCTGGGGACAGCAGATTTTTCATTTTCAAAGCAGTGAATTTTTTATAGAGAATAACTATCAAAAAGAGACAAATCTGCACAACTTTATCCCACCAGAGCTTTTTAGTTCTATTATATACAGCTCTATTTATGGATTATTTGTCTTTATCCCACTCTTAGTTAGGCTCTTTTCTCCTTCTATAAAAATGTTCTCAAAACTCAAACCATGGCTATCGACTCCCTTTATGACACTTATCATTCTCTATGGAGCTTCTTTTCAGGCATTTTTTTATGATGAATTTGGAGCATGGTTTGATATGGGAACATTGATAGCAGGTATCACCCTTTTTGGTATAACAGCTCTGCTTCATCCACAAGAGAGAACTATCAAGTGGTTCTACCTCTTTGTAGTTGTTGCGCTTGGGCTCTTTATGTACTCATATAAAGTCTTTGGATTTTTCAATATGCAGTATGAGATAAGAGAGATGTTTGTGGGCTTGGCACTGCTATATTATTATATTTTTCTTACTCGAAAGGTAGTATTCAAGTAACGCTCCCGCCATATAATTTCCTAATTTAAACAAAAAAAGGAAACATCATGAAAAAATTACTATTAGCAGGAGTTTTAACACTCTCAGTCGTTTACGCAAGTGAAGCAAGTTTAGAGTTAGAGCACGCTATCAAAAGTCCATCAAGCATAGAAGATAACGGTGGAGATATGTCAGCTATGAAAGCTGCGGGTAATATCTTACATGTAAAAGACAGTGGCATAGGTATCAAAAATCCAAAAGAGGTCTTCAATCGTCACTACAAAGAGTATTAAAGAGGTATAGGTATCGGTCTGCATATCGTCCAAAAACTTTGTGATGCCTTACATGTAAAGATCTCACTAACGAGCACCTTGGGTGTTGGCAGTGAGTTTATTTTGGATTTTCGAGGTTTAAACTAGCAAATGGATTAATTGTATCCATACACAGTGTATATCCCAATTCATTAAGCACCTTTTCTAATGTCACAGCAGAGATATTAGCTAAGTAGCCATTTTCAAGCTTAGAGAGTGTTGCACGGCTAATACCCACTCTCTCAGCAAGAATCTGTTGTGAGATGGACCGCTCTTTTCGTAATTCTTGTATTTTAGTTCCAATCTCTGACAATAGCATCACTTAACTCCTTTTTTGCTTTTGTGTCAAGTGAATCTTTCCAGCTATCTAGCATTCTAGATCCAATCGTGTGAAAATGTGGATTGTCTTTTATATATTGCTCCAATGATAAGATACTCTCTTTTAAAACACCTTTACACTCTTCATAAAAAGAAGAGGCTTCTTGTTTCGTGAGCAGACAGGATTTTTGTCCAAATATCACAAGAGTTTGCTTCGAATGCCATATTTTTTTTCCATCAAGCGTTAAAGCGGGTCTATCTTTAAAAATGTATGCTGTTGTTGTCACTACATCATATACAGGTGCACAACTGACTTTGGAAAAATCTTTTGTAAAAAGTAAGCCGAAGTTTTTAAGATGAGCATCTCCGTTTTTGAGTAAAAAATTCATAATAACTGTTTTATAATAGCTTTTGAGTGCCTCTGTTTTATTGGAGCAAAATCGCATAATAATTTTTGCTATCTGCTCATAACTCCCTTGATATTTATTATCTCTGTTTTTATCCATCAGGGATAGTACCTCTTCAAACCCAAACACCTCTTCATTTTGAAAAATAAAGTTTTCGATAAGTAAAAATTTTTTATTCTTAGAGAGTTGTGTCTTTGCAGTAATTAGACCAGCCTTTTTCATAGCCTCTAGGCAAAAATACTCATTTTCTGCTAAATAAGGATACTCTGCTCCCCATGTTTTAATGATATACTCTTTAATATGGAGTGTCTCTTTATCTTTTACGAGTGCCACTGTTTTTGGCTGCACGCCAGAGATAGCATTTTTATCTAAAAATGTATGTAGTAACTTATTGAAGGTGTCTTCAGAATCATTTTGTAAAATGTCATCTATGTCCACAGCATGAAAATCGAGCATATCGAACTCACTGTGAAATGAAATTCTAGCCTCAATATTGCTACACAATAGAGAAAATACCAGATAATCATCAATATATCCATACTCTTTTGTAAGCATCTGTTTAAATATCTCATAGAGGTAGCCTTCTGGGAGAAACATCTCAAAATATGGGGGGAATCTATGATTATATGTGTAAAACTTTTTTATATTTGGAAGAGAGAGCGCTATTGATTTTTTGATATCTGATGTTTTATAGGAGATAAGATACTCTTTTTTATCCTGCACAAAACTGGCAATGTGTTCATTATTTAATTTGATAGCAATCATCTATAGCTCATTTTGTATAAAGTATTATACAATAATAGTATTATTTTCTTAGAATGTAAAGTAATTTATACATTAATTTAGAAATATAGATACCTAAAGTAATATTCAAGCAACTCTCTTTCTCTAAACTTCTCTTATAATATACGAGGAGAAAATTATGGGCAATTATTCGACAATGGGTGGATTTGCTGAGCGAAATGGCAGTGTGACAGAGGTTTTAGAAAATGAAAAAGGCTATAAAGATACAGTATTTCTTGCACCAGGTGATAGTGTAAAACTTATCGTAAAGATGACAGATTATGCAGATACAAAAAATCCTTACATGTACCATTGTCACTTTTTAGAGCATGAAGATGCTGGAATGATGGGGCAGTTTAGTGTTGTTGAAAGCTAAATAAAACTTTTTCATAATATTTCAGTTTATTATTAAAACAATACTGATATTATGAAAAAAACTTACTGAGGCAATACAATGGGATTATTTGAAAGTATAAGATATTTCTTAAATGTCTATCTTCCGCAAAGCATACTCAATACTTTATCTCTATTATCAAATATTATGAATGATACTTTGGGTTGGATATTATTTGTATTGCTTCTGTGCTTTATCTATATATCTTATAAATTATATGCACATCAAGAACATCTCAAGCATCATGAGTTTGAACTTAATGAGATTCTTTTTTTAAGTACCCAACATGAGACTATAGATGCATTAAACAAGAGTTTTTTAGAACTTCTATCATGGCTGAATGGAAGCTATTATTCTTTATACAAACTCCACGGAGAGACTTATGTTCTTTTAAGTTCCAATATTGATTTAGATGATGAAAACTTTCCAGTTTCTGCCTCATTACATCTAAGAGCAAGCGAGTATAAAATATCCTATACTTCAGGAAATTTTACAGTAAATGCTTACCAATCAAACAATAAAGAGTATATTATCTCTTTTTATGGAAAAAAGAAGATAGACTTAGATCGTTATCGTGGAACTTTTGAGTCTTTATTGTCGCAATATGATGCTTTGAGTAGAGAAGATAAGTAATCAACAAACCTTCAACTAGCAAGAACTTCAAAAGAGCTCTTAGAGATTATAAATGGCTCACGTTTTGGTAATGATGGATATATGCGATATCTCCTTTCTATGGTAAAAAAGTCCTTAACGCAAAGCAGGTAAGTCTGCACAGTAAAGATAAAGTTCATGTCAAACTTGGAGAGTGTATAGATTGCAATGAAAAGATATTTTATATACGAAATACAAAGTACAAAGTAGTTATTTCCATAGATGAGACATTAAGCGCAAATGCTTTAGCAACTGTAGGCTCTTTTTTAGATCTCACTGGTGTTTTTATTTCGACCTTAGATGAAGAGAGCACTATCGCAAAAAATTACATTATATTTTTGGAAGAAGCCAATACACTTCTTGAAAATGGGACAGACAACTATCTACACAGTAAGAAAGTATATCTTGCAGCGATAGAGATAGGCAAAACTCTTTTTCTCTCACTCCAAGAACTTGATGCCTTAGGACATGCTGCTATGCTTCACGATATTGGGAGCATTGCTGATCTTGATGATTTAACAAATGAGTATTATGATGCTACAGAGAGTCATAAATTACATCCACTTATCGGTGCAATTTTAATTGAACCTATTGGAAATATCTATCCAATTTCCAATATCATAAAATACCATCATGAGCGAATTGATGGAAAAGGATATCCATTCGGTTTAGAAGGAGCTGAGATTCCTTTTTTAGCTCAAATTTTAGGTTTAGCAGAATATTATATTGGCTTAATTAGCAAGCGCTCTTCAAGCTTAGGCATGGAGTATGAGGGCGCTATCTTTCTTATTGAAAATAGTGCTGATAAAATGTTTGATAAAGTAATCATTGAAGCTTTTATAAATTCTCATGAAAAAATACATAAAAAAATAATACAACTTGAGGCAAAAAACAGTTCTTCAAAAGCTTGATGATTAGGTCAGTTATAAAATATTGGCTATAATTTAGCAAGGGATTCTTATGTTTAAAATTTTTATTCTAATATTCTTGCCTTTTATACTTGTAGCAGATATGCTAGATTACTACTCTATGGCTATTTTACCTTCTATTATTGCAAAGCAAAAAAATGAGCAAAATAGTAAGGTTTACGGATTAGCAGGAACTCATACAGTAGCAGAGCCTTGGGATGAGCCCACAGGAAGTGAAACAACTGTTTATTTTCCTAGTGATATCAATACAACACACCCCACGCCTATAATCTTTTTTGCACCAGGATGGAACTCAACAGAGCATACTGATTATAAAACACTACTACGCTTTATCGCAAGTCATGGATATAGTGTTGTTTATGCCAAAGATGAAAATAAATTTTCTTCTACAGATATGATAGAAGATTTTATCACTATGGCGGAGCATGAAGATGTCGCACCTTATATAGATACCAGTAAAATAGGCGTAATAGGTCACTCTATCGGCGGTGGGCATGTGTTTAATATACTTGACAAGCTCAGTGATACAAAAGGTTGGGGTGCAAATGGAAGGTTTATATTTTCTATAGAACCTTGGTTTGCCTTTGATATGAATCGTTCAGATATGCAGACACTCCCAACGAATACCAATGTTGTTATCCAAGAATATGGGGAGGGCGGAAACAATAACGCAAGTGGTACAGATCCAAGAATTCCTTTAACTGAATACTATCTTTTAGATTCTATAGATAAAAAACAAAAAGATTATCAGATTTTTGTAGATGCAGATCATACTTACCCTTATGGTGATGGTAATTATAGTGATATGCAAGGTATTTTAAAACCTCTTGATGCACTTATGGAATATACTTTTAAAAACCAAAATAATGAAACAGCACGTCAAGCTTCCTTAGAATTGGGCAACGACGACCCTTATAACGGAGGGTTTGGAATACAGGTAGTCTATCCAAAATCTGACTATGCGTATCCGTGTGATGACTACAATTTCACTGCACACGATATAAGTCATTGTCTTATAGATGGGTATCCTCCTTCAAGTGAATTTGATGCAATTGCGACAAACAATAGCATAGAACAACCAGATTATATGGCTTCGTATCTTGACCCAGAATTCAATACCACCGTAACAAGAATAACTGATAGAATTAATCAAACAGGCAATGCTCATCCATATCCTAAAACACAGGCATGGAATAGTGATATGAGCATGTTTCGGCTTGGGTACAGACTCTATAATGCCAATACTTTTGAAGAACTAGCCATCACCAGCGGAGAAAATAATCTCAGTAAGCTTTATTATATTAACGGGGCACTCTCTGAGATGAAGTGGTCAAATGTAAATCCTGATGTATTTTATGGTATTTGGAGTAATGAGTTTTGGAAGGCGACTATTCACAGAGATACCAATACCATAACTTTTGATTTGATACATAGATTTAATGAATCAAATTATGATAAATTTACTCTAGGAAAATACGAGGGCAATATTGATTTTAATGACAGATATATTGTTTTTGCGGCAAGAAAAGAGACTCAAGATCATCTTACAGCCATACTCTATGATATGCAATTGGATGTAATAAAAGCGACAAAAGATTTTCCCGATGCACTTTGGCCAGACAACGGACAGGTATTTGACTGGATATCTGTTTCACCTTTAGGGCATCATATCTTAATGAGCTCAGATGACAAGATAGACCAATACGATATGAACTTAAATCTTGTCAGACATCTCACAACAAGTGGAGGTCATGGAGACCTAGGGGTTGATCAAAACGGAAGTGAGGTCTATGTGCAGTTTGAATTTTATACCGAAGAATATGGCAATAATAATGGGATTTGGATCTATAGATTAAGCGATGGGTATAGAATTCGCCTTTTACCAGATAAATACAATGGCGGTCATATCTCTTGTCGAAATGCCCAACGACAAGGTTGGTGCTACGCAAGTACAAATGCCGAGGGTCACAAAGAAGTTTTTGCCATAAAGCTTGATTATAGCGGAGCACAACAGCATATAGTAAATCGTTTTGTGCAAACACATAATACAGTAGATTCTTTTGGAAATGTTAGTCCAGATGGTAGAAGAGTACTCTTTTTTAGTAATTGGGGCAATGCTGCATTAGATTGGGAAGATAGAGACACTTATCATGTGCAATTATTACAAAATTAGTGTTAGAGCTTACATGTAAGAAAGTCTTACATGTAAGACCAAAATAGATTACTCTATTTCAGCGTCGATAACGTCATCGTCACCTTTTTTCTTAGCGCCTGCTGATGCAGCTTCGCCACCTTTGTCACCCTCTTTGTCTTTGTACATCTGCTCTGCCATTTTGTGGCTCGCTTCTGTTAAAGTTTTTACTTTCTCTTCTATCTGCTCTTTTGTTGCAGACTCATCTTTTAAAATCTCTTTTAAATCATTTGCTGCTGTAGTGATAGCTGCTTTTTCCTCATCAGAGATTTTATCGCCTATCTCTTCTAAAGATTTTTCAGTTTGAACAACAAGGGCATCTGCTTGATTGCGTAAATCTACGATAGCTTTACGTTTTTCATCTTCTGCTTTGTTGTTTTCAGCATCTTGAACCATTTGGTTAATCTCTTCTTCGCTGAGTCCTGAACTACCAGAGATTTTAATCTCTTGAGATTTACCTGTACCTTTATCTTGCGCAGAAACAGTCAAGATACCATTTGCATCAATATCAAAAGTTACCTCGATTTGAGGGACACCTCTTGGTGCTGATGGGATACCTGTTAGCTCGAAAAGACCTAAAGATTTGTTATCTTTAGCAAACTCACGCTCACCTTGACCTACAGAGATAGATACCGCTGGTTGGTTATCTTCGGCAGTTGAGAATACTTGAGATTTCTTCACAGGAATTGTAGTACCTTTTTCAATAACCTTTGTCATAACCCCACCAAGAGTCTCGATTCCAAGAGAAAGAGGTGTAACATCGAGTAAAAGAACATCTTTTACATCTCCACGTAAAACACCACCTTGGATAGCAGCACCAGCAGCGACAACCTCATCAGGATTTACGCTACGATTAAGCTCTTTTCCGCCAAAGAAATCAGAAACCATTTTTTGTGCTAAAGGAACACGAGTTGATCCACCAACTAAGATAATTTCTTTAATCTCATTGTTATCTAAGTCAGCATCTTTCATCGCCACTTTAATATGATCCATTGTTTCATTAATCATCTCATCAATCATACCCTCGAATTTTGCACGAGTTAATTTTACAACTAAGTGCTTAGGACCTGTTGCATCTGCTGTGATAAATGGAAGGTTAATCTCAGTCTCTGTTGCAGATGAGAGCTCTTTTTTCGCACTTTCTGCCGCATCTTTAAGACGTTGCAGTGCCATTTTATCAGCTTTTAAATCAATCCCGTGGTCAGATTTAAACTCAGCTGCTAAGAAATCAACAATAGCATTATCAAAGTCATCACCACCTAAGAAAGCATTTCCATCAGTAGAAAGAACTTCAAAAGTACCATCACTAATCTCTAAAGTTGTTACGTCAAATGTTCCACCACCGAGGTCATACACAAGAACATTTTCTTCTGATTTACTCTCTAAACCATAGGCTAATGCAGAAGCAGTTGGCTCATTGATAATACGAAGTACATTCAATCCTGCGATAACACCTGCCTCTTTTGTCGCTTTACGCTGTGAATCATTGAAATACGCTGGAACTGTAATAACTGCGTCAGTTACTGGCTGTCCAACATAGGCTTCTGCATCTTCTTTTAGCTTAGAAAGAATTTTTGCAGAGATCTCTTGTGGTGTATAGATAGTTCCTGCTACATCAATAGCAGCCATACCATTTTTATCTACAATTTTATATGTTACTTTATCGTGCGCTTCTTTAGCATTTTCCTCATTCATCATAAGACCCATAATACGTTTTACTGAATAAATCGTTTTTTCAGGGTTTGTGATAGCTTGACGTTTTGCAGGATCGCCTACTAGCGTTTCACCCTTGTCTGTAAATGCAACTACTGATGGAGTAGTATTTTTTCCCTCTTTATTTGGGATGATTTTCGCTTCACCACCTTCATAAACTGCTACACATGAATTTGTTGTTCCTAAATCTATACCTATTACTTTACTCATCTTCTTATCCTTAATTTTATTTTATAAAATGAAGGAAAACCTTACATTTTATAACGCTAAAGGAGCAAAGCCCCTTTGACTACGCTAACGCTAAGTTTCCTTCGGCAGGAAACCCGCGCGACTTGTCGCTTTTTTTACAATGTACTAATTTTTAAATATATTAGAATAACAGTGACATTGTATATCATTGTTATTTTTCTTTATGCTACTTAAGTTGCATAAGTCTTAATTTGCGATAACCACCATAGCATCACGGAGAGTTCGATCTTTGTATTTGTAACCTTTTTGAAAGGTATTTACAATTTCACCACTCTTATGTTCTTCTGAGTCCATTTTTTGCACCGCATGGTGGATATTTGGATCAAAAGGCTCCTCTTCGCTTACTTGTGTAATACCGTGTTTTGATAAAACATCAAGAAATTGTTTCATAGTTAGCTCAACACCCTCTTGCAGTTTTTCAAGAAGTTGTTCTGACTCTGCTTCAACCTTTGTTGATGCAATAGCACCTTCAAGTGAATCAATAACAGGAATCATATCTTTTGCAAGTTTCTCCTGAGCATACTCAAGTGCCATATACTTTTCACGCTCAAGGCGTTTTTTAATATTGTCAAAATCAGCATGAACACGAGCATATTTCTCTTTTTGTGCTGCTAACTCTAACTTTAATGTTTCTATCTCATCTAATTCAGGTTCAGTCTCTTCTTCGTTTGATGCAAGTTCTTCAGTTGCTTCTAACTCTTCTTCAACTGGATTATTTTTCTCTTCATTTGACATAAATCTCTGACTCCTTTTTGAAATCTGAGTGTATTGTAGCATATGAGTCGTTTACTGTCAAGTATTAGTTTAATAAAATTATTTAATATACTTGAGTCTAAGTGACTCATATTGAACCTACTAAAAAATTTGCTTATGAAAAAGATAAAGAATAAAATCTACATTGATGGAGTGGTATTATTTGAAATTTGGATTTTATAAAGGAGAAGAATGCTACACTCTCGGTAGATAAGTAATAGGCCAGATATAATTGCAAAACCAACAACATTTAAAAGGTTTAGATTCAAGGCAAACTTTCGTTAGCGATGCGAGCATCGTTAACGAAAGTTTAACGCAGAAGATGAGCCTTTTAAATGTTGCCCTACGGGTGAGAAGATAAGCTACAATCTACTTCGTTGAAAATCCTTGAAGCTACTAGTAGCTCCTGCGGACTTTCGCCTTGTATCTTATAACTTCTCTTCTTATTGGATTTGTAATTATATCTGGCCTATTACTTATAATTTAACTATAAGGGATATAGCTAGCCAGACATCTACCGATACAAAGAAACTTTGCTAATCTATTTAACTTTTATATCTTTTTTCATCTTAGCAAAACTTTTTTCACCGATACCTTTTACATTGACGATATCATGAGCGCTTTTAAACTTCCCATGCTTTTTTCTATAAGAGATTATGGAAGTAGCCGTTTTTTCACCAACACCTTTAATCGTCATCAACTCAGCCTTATCTGCTTTGTTTATATTTACTGATGCCATAAGTGAAAGAACCATTGCAAGAACTAAAAGTATGTGTTTCATTTTGTTTCCTTGTATTAAAGTTGTGGTAATTATATAAATTGATCGCTTAAATATTGATTAAAATCTAGTTTCTTGATTTCTCTAAATACCACTCAACCGTCTTCAAAATCCCACTCTCAAAATTTTCATCAGCCTTCCAGCCAAGTTCATTTTCAAGTTTTGTAGCATCTATGGCGTAGCGTCTATCGTGTCCCGCTCTATCTTCTACGAATGTTATGAGATCTTTATAGCTTCTCACTTTCGGAACTTTTTTATCAAGAATATTACAGATAGTATCTACGATTTGTAAATTAGTTCTCTCATTACGCCCACCAATATTATAAACATTTCCAGTTTTACCTGTATGATATACTAAATCAATACCCTTACAGTGATCAAGCACATACAACCAATCTCGAATATTTTTTCCATCTCCATAGATAGGAATACTTTCGCCTGCCAAAGCTTTTCTAATGATAGTAGGGATAAGTTTCTCACTGTGCTGTTTTGGTCCATAATTGTTGGAACAGTTTGTGATAACTGTATTTAAGCCATAAGTCTCTTGATAAGAGCGAACTATCATATCACTACTTGCTTTTGAAGCTGAATAGGGCGAGTTAGGAGCATAGGGAGTCTCTTCTGTGAAAAGGTCTGTCTTGTTGAGCGTTCCATAGACTTCATCTGTTGAGATGTGGTGGAAGCGCGGCAATTTATCTTGAAGATATCTCTCTTTCCACGCAAAAGGCTTCTGCATCCAATGCTTATATGCAACATCTAGTAGTGTAAAAGTACCGTTTACATTGGTTTCTATAAAAACAGCAGGATTTTTAATAGAGTTATCAACATGTGATTCAGCCGCAAAGTGGATAACACCTTGGATATCATACTCTCTAAAGATAAACTCTACTAGCTCACGATTACAGATATCACCTTGGATAAACTTATAACGAGAATTATTCTTACACTCTGCAAGATTTTCTAAATTGCCTGCGTAGGTTAAAAAGTCCAAATTTACTAGATAATACTCTGGATATTTTTCTAAAAAATAAGGGACAAAGTTACTGCCTATAAATCCTGCTGTACCTGTTAATAATATTGATTTCACTATCTTCTCTCTCCCATAGTTTTTAAACACTCATCTAGGCTATCTTTCCAAAAAGGGATGCTTAGATTGAACTCTTTTTTTATCTTTGATTTGTTTAATAAGCTGAAATGTGGTCGTTTCGCTGGTGTAGGATAGTCAGTTGTTTCTATAGGACTAACCTTACATGTAAGCTTTGCCATTCTCATAATCTCTTTGGCAAAATCATACCAGCTTAGAACACCTTCGTTGGAGTAGTGATAGATTGCCACGTCACTTTGTTCCTCACAATGACCGTTCTTCTCTTTCTCATAATCCTCGTCACTGCGAGCGAAGCGCGACAGTCTGCTTATTTGTTCAATTATCTCCAATACCACCTCCGCCAAATCTTTAGCATACGTCGGAGTCCCCACTTGATCAAAAATAACTCCTAATTCATCACGCTCTTTGCCTAAACGCAACATAGTTTTCACAAAGTTATTTCCAAAACTACTATAGACCCAAGAAGTACGAATAATGATACTCTTTGGAGGACTTACATGTAAGAGGGCTTCTTCACCATCAAGTTTTGTTTTTCCATAGATGCCTTGCGGGTTTACATCATCATTTTCTGCATAAGGTTTATAGTTCTTCCCATCAAAAACATAATCAGTTGAGATATGGATAAGCGAGATACCCATCTCTTTGGCAATCTCTGCTAAGTTTTGAACGGCTAGATGATTGATAGCATCTGCGTTATCTTGATCTTCTTCTGCCTTATCGACTGCTGTGTAAGCAGCGCAGTTGATAATATGGGTGATATTTTTTTCTTTACATGTAAGGCTTATGCAATCTTTACATGTAATGTCTAAGCTCTCTCTATCTGTAAAGGTAAAGTTATACTCTCGATAGTTTTCATGCAAGGCTTGCAGTTCAGAGCCTAATTGCCCATTGGAGCCTGTTACTAAGATATTAAGCATATAAGTTCTCACTAAAATTAAAGAGTTCCGCATCTTTTAAAAGTGCTTGTTTGGTGTCTTTATCTGAAAGTTTTAACTCTGACATAGCAAAAGACCATTCTATGCCTATTTCTGCATCATCAAAAGCGATACCTCTATCACATTCAGGTGAGTAGTAGTTATCTACCTTGTAAGCAAAAATAGTATCATCTTCTAAAACTACAAAAGCGTGAGCAAACCCACGAGGGACGAGAAGTTGTTTTTTGTTGTCAGAGCTTAATTCTGCGCTTACATGTAAGCCAAATGTTGGGCTGCCTTTGCGTATATCTACGGCTACATCTAAAACACGTCCTTGAATAACTCGTACTAATTTAGTTTGTGCAAAAGGAGGGAGTTGGTAATGTAAGCCTCTTAAGACACCACGAGAAGATTTAGACTCATTATCTTGACAAAAGTTTATCTTATAGCCCAAAAACTCTTCTAGTTTATCTTCTCTAAAAGTCTCTACAAAATAGCCTCTTTCATCCCCATGGACTTTAGGCTCTATGATGACAACATCTTTTATCTCTGTTCTAGTGAATTTCATCGTGGTATTTTTCCTTCATCAGCGCGACGGATAAGGTATTGACCGTACTGGTTTTTCTTTAAGGGCTGGGCTAGTTCTAAGAGTTTTTCTCTGTTAATATAGCCCATTTCAAGAGCTATCTCTTCTATACATGCAACTTTGAGACCTTGGCGATTTTCTATCGTTTGGATAAAGTTTGAAGCTTCTAAAAGACTCTCATGTGTTCCTGTGTCTAGCCAGGCGTAGCCACGTCCCATAAGTTCTACTTTTAATCTTTTTTCATGAAGGTAGTCTTGATTAAGTGTTGTTATCTCAAGTTCACCTCTCTGTGATGGCTGAACATTTTTTGCTTTTTGGACTACATCATTAGGGTAGAAGTATAAGCCTACAACAGCAAAACTGCTTTTAGGTTCACTAGGCTTCTCTTGGATAGAGGTAACATTACCATCATCGTCAAACTCTGCTACGCCATAACGCTCAGGGTCTTTTACATAGTAGCCAAAGACTGTTGCTTTTTGCTCCTCTTTTGCATGTTGGAGACTTTTTTCTAACAGGGCACTTAAGCCATGTCCATAGAAGATATTATCTCCAAGA